>Ga0307478_10000071_pt1 | contig 122032 bp, 109 predicted proteins | sample atmos_gasesECM4C_2_FD_203713 | JGI IMG/M metagenome (GOLD analysis project Ga0307478, IMG submission 203713) | Hardwood forest soil microbial communities from Morgan-Monroe State Forest, Indiana, United States - atmos_gasesECM4C_05 | ecosystem: Environmental > Terrestrial > Soil > Temperate...
ACGTCGCCCGAATCGTTGGTCTGATTGAGCAGTTTCAAGGGATTCACAAAACTGAGAATCACCAGGTTCACCGAAGGAGTGCCGTCGCCACGGTCGATCATCCAGTGATTTTTGGTGTCGAAGTCGGCCATGTCACGTACCGTTCCCCAAGTGCAGTAGTCGTTTCCGCAGTGCCATGCGCCGTACACTTGCATCTGGGTGGCGCTGGCCGGACGGGATGCGCCGAGGAGAAAGAAAAGGGAGAGAAAAAGGGGGCCCGGTAACCGTCGCGTCATAGTTCCTCCTAATGGGAGGGCTGGGCGATCACCAACGGCTTATAAACCTGAAGACCGGGTGATGTCAAAGAAAATGAATGTGGCAACAGGAGTATCAAGCGGGCGCGGCGGCCTCCACGCACCATGTGCCACACGCTGCGATTGAACTGGTAAGCCTTTAAGAAGACCAGCGGCTCAAGGCGACTGGGCTCCAGATGCAAGGTGCGTCTTGGCCCACACGGTCGCCAGCCGCTAACCGCACGAAAGATGAAGTGGTCAGGCATGGAACCATTTGTGGCTCCCGCGCATCCGTAATGCCACAAGCCCCAGCAGCGCGAAAGAAGGGGTGTCAGCACGTGCGGGCGCGTTCCTTTAAGCTCTGGCTCCTTGGTTGCCTTCTCCTAGTCCCGCTTCTAATGTTCGCGGTGATCTCTCGGAAGTACGTTACCGAAGGCAACCGCTTGAGGCATTCAAAGTTTGTCAAACTGCGTGAGGACCAAGACGCTCGCGACGTGGTCAAAGAGCAAGCAAGGGAAGCTTGATAGTGTGTAACGGCTCGCGATTTTCCCGCTCTTAGCCAGTGGGACGGGGACTCAGTGGTCCCCACCCGTGTGACCAGCTTTTCCATCTTCGTACCTGCTGTGGGCTTCAGCTAGGTTCCTGAAAACCTTGGGAGCGGTCGTGATTATATCGGACACGGCTTGGTATGTGGCCCTAAGAATGACTGTATCCATATTGGTAAAAAACTCTATCTGCAGACTTCTCACTTTGTCAGTTATTTTTTGTCTGGATTTCCTGAGGTCCTTCAGAAGTTTTCGCCTTTCTCCTCTGGCGTTGTCATCAGTTCCAGCGACTCCATTCCAGTCTTTATAAAGTTCTTCGAACTTCTGAGCCTCTGTTAAGAGAGCCCCCGTCAAGAACCCGCCGCTCGGAATGCAGGTTGTCGAGTTCACGAAATGACCCAATGCTTGACGGACCAGTGAGCAAAGATGCTCCTGAACTCCCACGTTTTCCAGGTCAATCAGGTCGTTGAGGAGGGAAGTTAGCACAACAACACGGAAGTGGTTGTATTCCCAAAGCGGTGTCCCACGCGCTGCGGTGAAGTTCGGTGGAGCGACCCTATTTAGATGACGGCCCACGATTTAACTCCAGGGAGGATTTTCCTAATGGGATGCCAGAGTGTTTAACATAGTTAGCCAGATATGGCAAGAATATCTTATTTACTTTCCTGGAACTCCTATCCAGGGATAACGGATTTGGGAAATTGGCTCGAGGTGTCCAAATTGTACTGAGCATCATCAAAGTCTTGAAAATCTTTTACCTTCGCGGGGCACGGTCTAGGCACAGTGAAACTCTCCACGGACTTGTTAGACAAGAGAAAGTGAACTGATCTCTCCCCGATTCTCCTACCGTATTGATCTCAACTTCCGAGTTCATCATGTCGATCAGCAAGTGCATCGTCCGGCTGAAGGATTCCCACGATACCGAATACAGCGTCGAGGTTTACGCAGAATCGTTATACGACGCCGTAGTTCGCGATTCGCGGATTGAATCGCTTGCAAGATGTCGAGTGGGAATCCAATGGAAATGAAACCGTACAGCGAGTCGAGGTAGAAATTCACCAAGAGCCGACCAAGCATATTGTCGATGTCCCGAAGTTGTTGAAGTGGGTTAAGGAGGGCGCGGCGTCTCCGGCGCAGCAAACCTGGAAAGCGAAATTGCGGAAATTACTCAGCACACAAATAGAGGACAACCAGGAAAACCTTGGGGGTCGAGTCCTACTCTTTGCACTCTCGCAATCAACAAGCAACCATATCGCAAGAGTTCAACATCGTGCCCTGTTGACGATTTCCAACAAAGGGCAGACGCGGGGTTGGGTCCCGCGAAGTCCTCCACGACCCCCTCCGGGACTTATATCGTTCGCCAGCGGGAGAAGGACTAGAATACCAAACTCGGGTTTTCACTTCGCCCCCACATTTTCGTTCTCCTTCGCCTTCTTGGTTCTTGACAGAGGTACCCTTCGCAGTTGTTGAGCCTCTGGGACATAGAGGTACACAAAAGGAACTTCCACAAGGTCAGTGTCACTGAAAACGTGTTGGTATTTCACCGAACCGCTAAAAATTCCAGTAGCCCCGGAATGACTGATTGCCTCGAACGAAAATGAATCTCGGATGTATTCGGCAACATCGACCACCTTAATTTCCACCGAGTCATTACCCCCAAGCAGACGGTCGAATTTTATTTCAGGACGTTTGACGGTATCTACCATGCGGTAGCCAGTCTCCATTTTATCGACCTCACGCGAATAGCCAATCTGGTATTCAAGGATATGTGCTGGCGTCCTGCCCATGTTCGTGAGTTTCAATTTGTGCCTCAGATGGTCTCCCTTGAGCACTTCTTCCCTGCTCATCAACGCCCAACCATTTCCTGCTGGACGATGCCACTGATTGCCGAATTGTGCAAAAATAGGGACGAGTTCGGCTATGACCCAAGCGCGTTCACTGCTTACGAGCGCGTCGGCCTGTTTTTGTGAAACTTTTAACTGCGCCAGCGTTTCTTCATGCTGCTTCCGACTATCCAGCCGGTCCCAAACGAAGATAAGGATGAGTGCAATTCCCTCCAACCAGATTGCGATAGACTCATACGTCTTGAGCGAGTTGACCGCCGCGACGCAGATAGCGACGATTCCCAGGATTCCCAGGCCCAGGACAAACCATTTCCATTTGCTCATTGAACGATTCTATCGGAGTCATCTTGCAAACACTCAAGATAAAAATCTTCACTTTTTACTTTTTGGCGCTCCCCGCCGATGCCGATAAGCTTTAGAAAAGTGCATCTATTCATTGCGATGATTCCGTAGGGCGTGCGTGACTTCTCTCAGTTCGCTTGATATATTTCAGCTCATGATGGAACTCAGAGAAAATCTACTCCGCTGGTTCGCCACGCTGGTTGCCGGTTCTCCTTCTTTGGAACAACTCTCCACGGAACAAAGGGCCAACGTCGAAGCGTTGGCCGATGCTACGGAGCAATGGGCCAAGGAAAAGTTCCTGTATCTATCTGCCATACTGTTATTCTTTTCACGTACATCAATTCCCACCGCTTCAGGTTGTTGTCCAACCCGTCAGAAACCCTCGAAGATTAAGAGCATCTTTGCCTGGGCCTTCAGCACCTTCCCTGCAGTATGAAAGGTGCCGGTCAGGAGCACCCTATGTATTTGATTCTTCAACCTCTTTTTGTACAACAAAGAGCCGTATCAAAAGACGTGGTTTGTTACAAGATTACGGCAGCAACGGCAAGCCCAGTTCCTTCAGAAACTCATTATGCTTCTCCATCGCCTCCTCAATCTTCTGTTCCAGAGACACCAGTTCGGAATTGATTGCAGCCAGGTCGATTTCTGATTCAGCTATTGCGGTGCTGATGTAGCGGGATATGTTCAGGTTGTAACCTTCCTCTTTGATTCGCTCCATCGGGATTCGTTTTGAATAACGCTCCTCTTCCTTACGGAATTGGTAGGTCTCAACAATTTTTTCGATGTCTTCGTCCCGTAGGCGGTTCTGGCGTTTGCCTTTCTCGAAGTGCTCGCTCGCATTGATGAAGAGCACGTCGTCCGGCTTCTTGCATTTCTTGAGCACGAGGATGCACACCGGGATGCCGGTGGAGTAAAACAGGTTGGCCGGCAAACCGATGACCGTATCAATATGGCCATCAGTCAGCAGCTTGGTGCGGATGCGCTCTTCCGCGCCACCACGGAACAGCACACCGTGGGGCAGAATGATCGCCATTACGCCTTCATCCTTCAGGTAATGAAAGCCGTGCAGCAAAAAGGCAAAGTCTGCGGCGGATTTGGGGGCCAAGCCGTGATTCTTGAAGCGCACATCTTCGCCGATGGCTTCAGTGGGTTCCCAGCGGAAGCTGAAGGGGGGATTGGCCACTACCGCATCGAATTTTGGTTTTTTGGCCGGGTTGGTCTCGCGCAGCATTTCCCAATCATTGGTCAGCGAGTCGCCGTGGAAGATTTCGAACTCCGAATCCTTCACTCCGTGGAGCAGCATGTTCATGCGCGCCAAGTTGTAAGTGGTGATGTTGCTTTCCTGTCCGTAGATTTTGCCAATGCCATGCGGCCCGATACGCTTGCGCACGTTGAGGAGCAGCGAACCGGAACCGCAGGCAAAGTCCAAAACACTCTCCAGCTTGGCCTTCTTTCCCGTTTTCGGCTCCTGGCTGTCCAGCGTGACGATGCCAGACAAAATGCTAGAAATCTGCTGCGGCGTGTAAAACTCGCCCGCCTTCTTGCCGGAACCCGCGGCAAACTGGCCAATCAGATATTCGTAGGCATCGCCCAACGTATCGGCGTCGGTGGAAAATTGCGTCAGCCCTTCGGCGATCTTTTGAATGATGGTGCAGAGTTTAGCGTTGCGCTCTCCGTATTTTTTGCCGAGCTTGTCCGACGCCAGATTGATCTCGGAAAACAGGCCTTGGAAGGTGCTTTGGAAGGACTCGGTCTCGATATATTTGAAGGCTGCTTGCAGCGTGTTGAGCAGTTCTCCATTCTGCGTCCGGGCGAGACTGGCAATGCTGGTCCAGAGGTGATCCGGTTTGATGACATAGTGCACCTTGCGGCGCATCTGCTTCTCGAAATCGGCGACGTCATCAGGATTGTTGGCATACCAGATGGCCAGCGGCACACGGCGGCCGTCGCCCTCTACCTGAGGATAATCTCGTCCCAGTTCTTTTTGCGCGGCCGCTTCGTAATTGTCTGACAGGTAGCGCAGGAACAGGAACGACAGCATGTAGTCGCGGAAATCGTCCGCGTTCATCGCGCCGCGCAGGTCGTCGGCAATGCCCCAAAGGGTTTTGCCCAGTTGTGTTTTATCTCGGTCGTTCATGATGCTTTGGGTTCCTCTGGTTTGCTCGGGAGTAATTCACGATTAAAGGGATAATAGTCGAGAAAATCGTCGAGAACCTTCTCGAACGACTCCTTGGTCTCCGGCAGCATTTTCGTGGGTTCGTAAAATGAATAGTTTCCGTGGCTTAAAACATTGAGTGTCCGTCCGAACAGGGTTTCGTCCGGGTCGTCTTCGGTTTTCTTGATGCACACCGAGAATTTCGGGTGCCCATGAAAACAAGATGACTTTTCAAGGAGGCTGCGCAGGGCATTGAAGTGATGCGTGCATAGTTCATCAGCATTGCGCGCCTCGCAAATCTCTTTGAGCAGCGCCACATGGTGAAAGAATGGTGTGTCTCTTGTGAAGGTCAGTTGGAACTGACCGGTTTTCTTGGAGCCAGATAAGAAATAAGGAGCGAATTGCTTTCGATCAATCTCCCGAAGTTCGTTCCAAAGCACATTGAAGAACAGGGAGTGGTGGGACGATAAAACGGCCTTAATCGAGTGATCCTTTCTCGCTAAGAGTTGTGCCAGATGGTGTCCTACCGCAATGGCATTGTTTTCATCTAAGGACGAAATCGGGTCATCAATATAGATGTATTTCACCCACTTGTAGGCCTCGGCGCGATCCATAGCAAGCTGCACGATGGCGAGGAAGAAGCACCAAACGAAGAGGTTTTCTTCGCCGCGGGACACTTTGATGTGGTCAATAATCTTAGTGCCAGCCCCGTTCTGAACTTCGCGGGAAAAGCGGACCTCTGATTTTTCATAGTCAATGTTGAAATCAAAATCCGTATAACGATTCAGGAACGGGCGGATGCGGTTCTCCAATTCCAGTTCTTTAAGACCGGAGAAAAAGCTGGATGTGGAATTGAGCTTCAACACCCGTTCTTTGTCTTCCTCCAGGTCGTTATCCCAAGAAAACAAATCTTCGGTGAAGGCGTTGAAATAAAGAGTGTCCGGCGCGCCTCCTTGCTTACCGATGTCTTTGAAGGCCATTGAAAGGCGCGTCTTACCGATGCCGTTGTAGCCATAGAGCAAAATGAATTTTTTAGGGTCCTGCTCTTTCTGCAACTCTTGGCGCAAATATGCGGCCAAGGCAGTCAAATCGGCAAATGGGGTTGCGCTCATGCATCCACCTCCTCAGCGGAATGGGAAGAGCTGCTGCATTAGCCCTTTCTTGTGGGTCTTGAGGGCTTCGAGCTTTTGGCTTTGAGCGCTTATCAACTTGTCGAGGAAAGACAGGCAGTCGGAAATTCTTTGTTGTTCGGGAACGTCTGGTAGTGGAATAGGAATGCTATCGAGCATGGCCTTATTCAATTTCGGTTGCGCCATTCCCGTCAAAAAATTATCTAGCTTTATTGAGTTCAGGTAGCCTTCTACCAGTTTTTGGGTGCAGCCATGTTCAAACTTCAGGACGTGCGCGTGATTATTTACCCAAGTCTTTCCTGAAATCGGAAATGCAATCGGGTATGTTCGAGCAACGAGGTTCGCACCATCCTCTGATACGCAAAGCAGGTCCTCATCGAATATGTACGCATTAACGTAATCCACGATACCGGAAGCACCATAGTATGGGATTTCGCCCCCTTCTCTGTTGCTCTCCGTTATGGGGACTCTCCTGTTGTCCAAATTGTTTGAGATAGAGGCCAAATTCTTCACCTCCCACTCCGGCGCGTCTTGGAACTCGGGAAAGCGGAGGCGAGGGAAGGTTTCACCTTCGCAGGGGAAAAGCTGCCGCATCAGCCCATTCTTATAGGCCTTGAGCGCGTCTAGTTTTTGGCGGTGGGCGTCAATCAGCTCGTCGAGCGAAGTCAGGCACTCGGCGATTTTTTTTTGTTCTGGCAGGTTGGGATGCCCGACTTTAGTAGAAAGGAATTTATCGATTGAAATATTGAAGCGCCCGGCCCTTGCTCCCTCATTAACCAGCCCCCCAAGCTCGGATTCGTGAACTCCTGAGTCAAAATACCATTCCCAAAAGACCGGATTCTCTTCGCGGTTAAAGCGAAAGCACTTGTAAATTGGTGATACGATTCCATCTTTATATTTCGCCAATCTCTTGATGGTGCCATATACGGACTGCATAGTTGTCCTGTCGTTATAAACGAAATCGTTGTAAACGATTTTGATATACCTCTCCGCATTATCCCCAGCGACCATTTTCCCAAAATAATCGCTCTGTAGAACAATTCCATGTTCGCCGGACAGACTCAGCACTTTGTCGCCATCCCCGTTAATAGCCCTTTCAGAGACCGGGAGAGCAATTTTCTGAAGCTCCGTTTCCTCCCAACCTTCAGCATCTCGGTATTCAGGGAAGCGAACTTTGGGCGTTCGGGTGTGTTTGGGTGCCTCTTTCATGGTGCGTGATTTATTGCTCATAAGCGCTCAGACCAGAAATTTCCCGTCCTTGGGCACGCCTGTTTAGCAGTGGAACGAGGTCTTCCATGAGGGCGAGTTCCTTTACCCGTCGCGTTTTCCAGTTAAGCCCGAGCGGTTCCATGAGGTTGGTGAGCTGTTCACCGTCGAAAATCATGCGTTGCAGGATGCCGTCCACAAAACTTTGGAGCGCGACAATGGGCAGTGCATGCTTTCCGGCGATGGCGGCGAGTTCCTTGGCATTTTTCTCCGCCTTGAAACTCTGATAGCCTTCGCGAATATCTTTTTCGCTCAAGCCTTCGCCCGCTTTCAGGGTGTTGATGTAAGCGGCAATGTCGTCGCGCTCGTCCATAAACTTGGCATCGGCCTGAATGAGGCCGATGAGCTGTTCGCGGCTCATTTTCTGCTTGCCCGGTGCCTGCGCGGAATAACGTGCAATCAGCGCCATGATGTAGTCGTAATCGATGACGGCGGAAGCAAAGAGCACGAATTCAAAATCCAGTTGCTGCACTTCCGGGCTGGTCTGCTCGTCGCCCTTCATCTGCTGCTCTTTCAAGCGCTGCGCGGTTTCCAGATAGACGCCACGGAAAGCGTTAAGCTCTTCTTTCGGCAAAACCTGCTCGATGGTCCTTTTGTTTTCCTCGGTGAGATCGGTGTATTGGTCGAGCTGGGTTTTCAGCCGCTGTACTTCCTTGAAACGGTTGATGAAGGCGCTGCGCGCATCGTCGCCCTTAAGATTGGGCACTGCTTCCGGTTTGCAGGTCAGGCCCTGTGATTTCATGAAGTCATCCAGCTTCTTGACGGAGCTTTGCAATTTCTCAATGACTTTGGGAGCTTTGTCCACCAGCCAGATTTCGCGGGCGCGATCAATTTTCTCACCGGAGAAAAGGGCAATGGCCTCATTGACGGCTTCCTGCTGCTGGCGGAAGTCGAGGATATTGCCGTAGGGCTTGGTGCCGTTGAGCACGCGATTGGTGCGGGAGAAGGCCTGAATCAGCCCGTGGTGCTTGAGATTCTTGTCCACGTAGAGCGTGTTCAAGTATTTGGAATCAAAGCCGGTGAGCAACATGTCCACCACGATGATGATGTCGATTTTTTCTTTACCCTTGAGGGGCATGTCCTGATTGGGAAATTCGTGATCTTTGATGCGCTTTTGCACATCTTGGTAGTAGAGATCGAATTCGTTGATGCTGTGATTGGTGCCAAAGCGGGTGTTGTAGTCGGCAATGATGGCCTTGAGCGCATCCTTTTTCTTCTCCGGTTCCTGTTCGTTGTCGGCTTTTTCCTGCGGCAGGTCTTCCTGAATCTGCTGCACATCCTTGTTGCTCTCGGCGGGCGGCGAGAACACGCACGCGATGTTCAGCGGTTGAAAGGCGGGATCTAATTTCTCTTTTTCGTCCTGAAGCGACTTGAACAGATTGAAGTATTCGATGGCGTCGTTGATAGAGGCCGTAGCCAGAGTGGCGTTGAACCTTCGTCCGCCGGTGGCGGCGTCGTGCTTGTCCAAAATCGCCTCGACGATGGCTTGTTTTGCCAACGTCTCACCTTGCTTGGGCACGTTTTTGCCTTCCGGTTTGAAGTAATCAATGTGGAAGCGCAGGACATTACGGTCGTCAATGGCGTGGGTGATGGTGTAGGCGTGCAGTTCCCTCTGAAAGATGTCGGCAGTGGTCTTGAGGGAGGCCTGCTGACCATCTATTTGCTGATAGGTGGCATTCTGCTCAAAGATCGGCGTGCCGGTGAAACCGAAAAGCTGTGAGTTGGGGAAAAATTCCTTGATGGCCTTGTGGTTTTCGCCGAATTGTGGGCGGTGGCATTCGTCGAAGATGAACACCATGCGCTTTTGGCGTAGTGGTTCCAACTGTTCCTTGTAGGTGGCCTTGCCTTGCTTCTTGTTTTCCTTGTTGCGCTTGCTGTTTTCGTCCAACGCCAGGCCGAGTTTCTGGATGGTGGTGACAATCACCTTGTCGGCATAGTCGTCGGAGAGGAGCCGTCGCACCAAGGCGCCGGTGTGTGTATTTTCCTCGACGCAGCCTTCTTGAAACCGGTTGAATTCCTCCCGCGTCTGCCGGTCGAGGTCCTTGCGGTCCACGACAAACACGCATTTTTCGATGTCGGGGTTGTCCTTGAGCAGAGTGGAAGCCTTGAAAGAGGTGAGCGTCTTGCCGCTGCCGGTGGTGTGCCAGATATAGCCGTTGCCGCAATTCTCGTGAATGCAATCCACGATGGCCTTGACTGCGTAGATCTGATACGGACGCATCATCATCAGCTTTTGCTCGCTGGCAATCAGCACCATGTAGCGGCTGATCATCTGACCCAGGGTGCATTTTGGAAGGAAGGCAGCCGCAAAGCTGTCGAGATGCGTGATCTTCTTGTTGTCCTCGGCAGCGAACTGATATACGGGGAGAAAGCGCTCGTCGGCATTGAAGCTGAAATGGCGGCTGTTGTTGTTGGCGAAATACCAGGTATCGCTTCGATTGCTGACGATGAAAAGCTGAATGAAGCACAGCAGCGTCTTGGTATAGCCATTGCCGGGGTCGTTTTTGTAGTCAACAATCTGCTCCATGGCCCGGCGCGGGCTGATGCCGAGGGATTTCAGCTCGATCTGCACCACCGGCACGCCGTTGATGAGCAGGATGACATCATAACGCTGGTGGCTGTTGTCGGTGTTGATGCGGAGCTGGTTGACGACTTCAAACGTGTTTTTGCACCAGTCCTTAATGTTGACCAAGGTGTAGTTCAACGGCGTGCCATCATCGCGGGTGAAGCTGTTGCGCTCGCGGAGGATTTTGGCGGCGGCGAAGACATCCGGGGTGATGATTTCCTCCAGCAGACGGTCGAATTCAGCTTCAATGAGATGGACACGGTTTAGGGCTTCGAAGTTGGCACGGAAGTTCTTTTCCAGCGCAGCACGGTCACGGATATCGGGGCGGTAGGTGTATTTGAGATCTCCGAGTTTTGTAATCAGATCTCGTTCGATGAGGTTTTCAGTCGTCGTCATTGACCTGACCCGCTAAGTGCAAGAAGGAGAGTTCTGTAGTCGCCTAGCTCACGGAGGGCGGAGCTATTCACGTTTTCTTGTCTTTGTTGGTTCGCATTTCCATCGGAACTATCTGCCCTGATGACCCATTCATTGACTTTGAAGAGCTGGGATTTGCAAAGCGGCCGTTCTTGTGCTCTGGCAGGTTCTTGCCCTGAAGCCAAAAGTAGCCGGTGTCGTTCGCCAGTCCCAGGTGCTGGGTTACTTGCCCGGCAATTTCCGACGGTTTGGCTATCATCACGTAAACCCCTGGTTCGCAAATTCAATAGTCGACTTCAATCGTCAGAAGTTTACCAGCCTGGCAGCCGAATGCCGAGTCCCACGTTGATCTGGTCATCACAGTTTTCCTCCACATAGGCAACGGGCGCTAAGCCAGCCATTTCCGCTAATGGACTTGCTAGAGTACACTACGAGCTTGGCGGCCTGGCTGGCCCAAAGGCATTTTATGAGTCATAACTAGAGACTGAGCGAGACATCGGCTCGAAAGTGACTACGGCGGGAGCCTTCCCCATAGGTAACTCGAGCGCGTCATACTAAACCAAATCTTTCGGCACACGCGTCCCAGCGACTAACAGAGATTGACGGAGAAGCATATCCAGGCGAGAGGTGTGGCTAGGCACAACGTGCATGAGCTTAGTACGCCTTTCTCTTCACAAGCGCACCCTCCGAAGTCGACACCGGGCCGAACCGTGACGTCTCTTAGTCCAGCAGCTCGCAGCTCAAGTACGCAGAGTCGAGAGCCGACCGCGCGGCCGCGACGTTTGCAAACGCGGGATGGCGGGAGACACCAAGATCGGCGATCTTTTGTGGCAGCTCCGGGATGGCGCGCAACTCCTCTTCGATTAGCTCGGTCATGAGCTGGCGAAAATCCTGTCGCGCAGACTCCAAATCCAGGAATGTGTCCTCTCCCCTGAGAGCCTGGCGCGCCTTGATTTGGGCAGCAACCTCCGCGCGGCCATGGAACGCGACGTTGTTGCGAAATTGATGAAGCACGCCGTGGCATGCCTCGCACTCCATTTGTACAAGGCCGATCCGATAACACTGGTGAGGGAAAAGAACGAATAGCGGATCAAACGCGTATACCGCTCTCCCATCCTTATCCGTCAACGTCGCAAACCAGCCGAAGAAGGCGGTTCTGGCGGTATCTTTCAAATCGGCATGGGTAAATGGAGATCCGCTCGGAAGCTGAATCGTTCTTGTGTAAAGACTCTCCACCAGAAACGCTAAGCGCTTAATGTCCTCAAAGCGCAGTCGCAGCAAGACATAGTGCTCGATCGCTTCCTCTCGCGACATCTTAGTTCGTTGGCCGCAGAATGGAATACGGGACACGTTAACCTCCCTGTTTCCTTCATAAATTCTAATCTCTCGGGAAGTCGATTGCTATTTGGAAGCGGGACATCTTCGGTCCAAAGCTGCCGGGAACGCAGCCGGTCGTCCTCTGGACTCCAGGCCGTGCGCTGATAGACCTTTCCATTCGAAGGTTGTTTAAGCTGGCGGATTTGTCGCCACAGTTCCGCTCGTGGGAGGCCCGGTTCGTGCTTCAGAATTCTTTCGATCGCGTCGTGCGAACCAGTTCTGCCACGCTTAACGCCTTCGCGCAGAATTCGATCGATTTGTTCCAGAGAGAAAAACCGGAAAGAATAGTTGCCCGTCGCACTGGCCCAACGATCTGCCATGAGACAAAACACCGTGTCGAAATTACTCGAAGGACAGGTTGCTTTGTCGAGTGTCCAAAGCCTGTCAACCACATATGTTTGTCGGAAGCGTGCTTCCCGAGGCGGCGTAGTGCTGGGATAAGCCCCGGAGTTCTTCTGGGCCACACCCCCGCGTCTTCGCACCGGATCGCCCTTCTTCTCTGCTCGGAAAAGCTTCCAGTGCGGAAGGGCCAAATACTGCCTCGAGGCGCCTTGGAAACGGTGAAATACATTGCTTCTGGTCGGAACATCGTCCAGCAAAGAACAAAACTCTGGAAAGACCAGAGGAATTATGTACATGCTACGTACGCGTGGTGCACGACGGCTCTTCCAGCGAGCAGGCGAGTTGGCAGCTATTGCGACCAGCAGAACTACGGAGGTGAAGTCAATCCAACAGCCCCAGGTCTTTCCGCTTAGGACAGAAAACGCAGTCGACAATCGCGAATGACGGCTGCTGTCTGGCACTCAGCACGCTTCGGTCACCGAAATATCGTAAACTAACGCCCGACATGAGAGTTCCAACAGACCAGCGCTTCAACCGCATGAAGGAGCTCGGAACTAAGCTGGGATACGATTGGCCAGCGATTACAAAGGCCATCGCCAACACGGAGCGCGATCTAACGGAACTTGAGCGCTTGCTTCTCCCTTCCGATGGACGTCCTTTAGCAGAGAACATGAGTTTAGTTTTCTTCGGTTCACTGGCGCGTGGAGAATCGACTTCTCAGAGCGACCTCGACTGGACTTTGCTGGTCAACGGCGAGGTAGACGGGCAGCACTTTTCGCTTTCTCAGTCGATCCGCAAGAAGTTGCGTGACAAGATTGGCCCCGGGGCGACAGGGACCTTCGGCGGCCTGGTCTTCAGCCATGAGCTGGTCCACTGCATAGGAGGGCAAGACGACACCAACAAGAATTTGACACTCAGGATGCTTCTCTTATTGGAATCTATTTCAATCGGTGACGATGAGCCGCGCCAAATGGTCACGCGGGCAATTTTAAAGCGTTACCTGGCAGACGATCCTAGCTGGACTTGGAAGACAGACGGCAAGCTGCCTCGCTTTCTCCTCAACGATGTGGTGCGTTTCTGGAGGACAATGGCTGTGGATTTCGCGGACAAGTTTCACGACCAAGAAGGCGAGAAGTGGGCATTGCGAAACGCCAAGCTACGCTTCTCACGAAGGCTCATTTTTCTGACGGGAATGCGTGCCTGTTTTAGCTGGCGGCTTCATGGATTGAAGGCGTCCACTTCTGGGGTCGATCGAACAATCGAGAAGGCCATCATTTATTTTGAAGACTACTTCTCTCGACCTCCTTTGGAAATCCTTGCCTCTGAACTAATCCACACAGAAGCGCCGGCGGAGATTTCCCGAGTAATCTTCTCCTCGTATAACGCTTTTCTTGAAATCCTTGACGACGAACGCGCTCGAATCGAATTGGAGACGGTACCCCGGAAATCAGCCGACAAAAGCGAAGTGTTCCAACAAGTTAGGAAACTAAGCCACGAATACCGCGATGCTTTGCTAAACTGGTTATATATTCCTGGCAGCCCTTTGTATGCCCTGGTGAAAGAATATGCCCTTTTTTGAACGCGCAATTGGCTTCTCCACCGGTGCGGTCGCCAAGGGCGACTTCCGTCGAGCATTGGATTTGCTCAAGAAGGCGCACGTATCCGCAGTAGAGCTATCAGCATTGCGCGAGCATGAGCTGCCTGAACTTGCCCGTTCTCTGAAGGATCTCGATCTGCGGGCGTTCGGGTATGTCTCCGTGCACGCACCGACGAAGTTCGAGCAACTGCGGGAACAAGAGGCCGTCACCCTGCTTCAAAGCGCGGCCTCATTACGGTTGCCCATAGTCGTGCACCCCGACACGATTCAGTCTCCGGATTTATGGAGGTCTTTTGGCTCGCTCCCGCTGATTGAAAACATGGACAAGAGGAAGCCGATCGGCCGCACAGCAGCAGAGCTGAAACATTCGTTTGATGCCCTACCCGACGCCAGGCTTTGCTTTGATGTTGCCCATGCGCGCCAGGTCGATCCGAGCATGATCGAGTCATCCCAGATACTGCGAGATTTTCAAGGCCGTCTCCGCGAGATCCATGCGAGTGGTGTTACTACACGGAGCGTCCATGCCCCTATCTCTGACGCCGCACGCTCCGCATACAGCGGCATCGCTCACCTTATTCCGGAGACTATTCCGATTATTCTGGAGAGTCCCGTCGAGGAGACAATGGTTTCGGCAGAAATCAATTTTGCAAGGGCTGCCTTCTCGCCTTGGCTGGAACGACTACGGACCGACATCGATGATGTTTTCGATACCAAGGTCGAATGCTTACGGAAACAGCAAGCAGAGAATTTCTTCAGGGTACTCCAGCACACTCATGTTCGTCTCAGCGACTTTGAGGCCGTAATCGGCCATCTCCCTACGGGAGGTGCTTTCAGTCACGGCGATATTCTTTTCAGCGCCCGCGACTTGCTGGAAAGACTCTCTCAGGCCGAAAAGGCCCATTTAAAGGACTACCTGTTTCACCGCGCGAAGGAAATCGCACGCGAATACCCAGACCTGAAGTCTGCGTTCCGCGAGCAGTTTGCCAGCGTTGACTGAAGCCGGAGCCCGGGGAGTTAGGGTAGTTCCCTGCCCTGATGTACTTCTCGAAGGTCTTTCTGTGCCTGCTCCGAAGGAAGGCAGAGGAAGTGTCGGCATTAGCCACTACCCTTCGGGGAGGCCGATGTGTGGTCACGCGGCCGATCCTCCGGCGAATGTCTTGTCAGGCCAGCCCGGGTCCCACTGCGGGTTCCCAGTCCAGAGTCAAGCGCCTTCGGCTTTGAACAGGTGTCTATGACGCATTGTTATTTGGCCAGTCACTCGTTCGCCGGAACGAAGCCAAGGCCGAATGTTCATCCATGTAATGTGTTACAAGGCCCGCCTCGTATGTCACTCATTTTAAACGCGCTCTGAGTCTTGGCGAAGCACAGGTATTGAAATGCGTTTCTCTCTTTTGATTTTTTTTAGAAACACCGGCAGGTCACTGTTCTTGCGCCTGTTCTAGGACTCAAAACGATACTGGGACTCTTGGATGGATGCGGGCCCCTTCGCCCGTCCCGAAGCCCACGTAAATGCGCATCAATTCGCGATTGCCCGCCCTCGCAAACAGTCCAAGGCCAATATCGTGACGAAAATGATTCAGAGAGATATCAGACGGCAGCAAGGCCACTTTTCCCATATCGTAGAAGGCCAAGAGTCCAAACGGTCCCCAGAGATTGTGGCGATATTCCGCCTGGAAGAGCAGGCTACTGGGCGCGCGAAACCGGTAGTCCGCGAAGCCGCGCAGCGTATCGTTCCCACTGATGTCTGTGCCCCCGAGCGTTTGGTCGAAATAAAAGGGGATTTCACTGACCGCTCCCTTGTAAGACGCAACCACGGTGCTGATGAACGTGAGGTCCCCTAGCGAGCAGTCCTGCGCGCTCCGCAAACTCGGGCACACTTGGTTGAGGAACGCATTCCGGTGCTTCGGTGTCCCCTTCGAGCGAACCCACAGAGGAATGAAAACCTTATCGGTGCCGGAAAGCCGCTGGAAAGAATGGCCTCGGTCACCCAGCGCTTGATAGAAGTCGTAGCCAACGCGGAGTGTCGTGAAAAACGACCGATGTGCGGGAATGCGAAAGAGCGCATATGGTTCGTAACGCAAAAAATCATCCCGAGAAGTAAGCCCCGGCGCTGTCGCCTCGGTGTACGCGTCACGCATTTGCGGGATCGACGTGTTGATCGTAGTGGTCACCCGTGGCTGCAGGAATGAAAAATTGAAGCCGACCGTATTCCAGGACGAAACGGGATTATCGATTTTCACGTAGGTATCTGAGTAGAGGAGCCCATAGCCTGCATGCCCGGATAGCGTGGCCTCGGGGCCTAGCCCGTAGAAGTCCTGTTCGCGGGCATCGAAACGCCGGTAGCCCATCGTGATGGACATTTTTGCATCAAGCGGATCCACTCCCGCGCGGCGCTCGAGAGAGCGAAAGCCGTATTTCTGCCGGGCCGACCGCGTGCTGTCTTCATTCAACTCGAAGAAGCTGCGCGTGGGGAGCGCAAAAGTCGCCTGGGCAGTGCCGACATAGGAACCGTCGGTTGATACCGCCAGTGAACTTACGAGAAGAAAGTCGAGGTGCGCGACCCTGATATCTTGTCCAAGGGCTGGTCCGAACGCCGCAAGGCCCGCCCCCGGCGCCACTGAAGTCAAAGTCACATGGAAAGGTTCCGCAGTGAACATTTCCTGGACGCATTCCTCGAGCCAATGAATGCCCTTATGGAAGTTGCCTCGCTCAATGCAAGCGCGCCGAATGTCGCTGAGGCTGTCGGCCTGCGCCACGCTGTTGGCTAACACGGCCATAACCGCAATCACGATGATTCTTCGGAACACAGCTACCCCAACTTGTCAATTTGCAGGTTTGGCCCCAGCGCCCGTGCCCTGGTCAGAACGCTTTGGATGTAGTGTTCGGTTTCGATGGGGTCGAGCTTGCAGTACTTAGCGTCATCATCGTCCTGACTGAGACCGCCCAATTCCGGCACCTTGCCCCTTACATAGAGGCCCTTGGGTTTAAGTGCCTTTTCGTCAAGCAAGATGGCCTGCTTCAGGTGACTGATTTGCAGATGATTTAGGTTACAAAACGGTTTGGGCGGATTGGCTAGGCGCTTGGGCAGTGTGATCGGCACATGATCTGTCCGCGGCTGATCGAGGTTGAGAATGGCGGGCGTGTCAAAAGTGTTGGCCTTCTTGGCGCGTTGTCCCAGACGATCGTCCTGATAGCCGGTAAACAGCTTGCGCGCCGTAGCGATGAGCGAAGTATGATCAAACACTTCGTTACTGAAGGTGCGGCTTGTGTATGCAGAAACAATGACTGCCGGCACTCGCACGCCGTACCGGTCGAAATTGAACGGAGGGTCGTCGGAAACGTCTTCAGGACGCGGCGTGTTCGCGCTCGGCGGTGGCACATGATCGTAGAGCCCGCCATGTTCGTCGTACACAATCACGAGCATCGAGGAGTTCCAGACACTACGGTTGCTGCGAATCGCCTGATAAACGCTGAAAATTAAGTGCTCGCCTTCGGCGATATCGCTGTCGGGGTGCTGGTCATTCTGCGTGCGAAAAGTGCCATCCACGATCCCGGGGCTGTAGCGCGGTTCCAGGAAACAATAGCTGGGGAGATTGTTGTCATAGCAATCTTGATAGAAATCATCCAGCGTTCCGAAAAATTGATCTTGATGCTTCATCAGTTCCCAGAAGGTGGCCGCTCCGGTCCACCCATCCGCATAGATCGTGGACGACACGTCATCGTCATCAAGCACTTCGTAAATGGTCGGCGAGGTGTTGAACTCTTCAGCGGAGAGATCCAGTCGGCCCTTGGAAGTTCCTGCATGTGCGAACAACCGGTTGGGAAGCGTTGGGCCGGGAATCGAAGAAAACCAGCGGTTACAGAAAGCGTATTCACGGGCTAGCGTGGTTAGCACCGGCACATGATCGGGCTTGAAGCACTTCATGATGTCTTCCGGCGTTACGCTTTCGTAGCCCTCATACGACCGGATGAATCCTTGCATCTGCGGCTCTGTATTCGTCATGTCCGCGGCAGTACACTTCCGATCGTCGTCGTACGAGCGATAAAGCTGGGTGCAAACGTCGTCAAAGTCGTGGCCGGGATCAGTCAGTCCGGAGGGTGGGGCTGTGGGACTAGTGGCCTTAGGCTGGCCATGTTTATCCTTGTTGGTGTCTGTGCCCTTTGGGCCGTCGAGGTTTGCGATGCCCGAGTATCCCAGCATGTGATCAAACGACCGGTTCTCCAACATCAAAACGATAAGGTGTTTGATCCTGGGATCGGGGGCGCCTTTTGTATCCAGGCGGCTGGATCTCTTGGGGTTAACCACGCCGACTCCTCCGAGGGCCGGCAGGGGACGTCTTTGCTTCTGCCGTTGCCAAAATACTTACCATTCGCGATAAATAAAAGCAACGGTAATATAAACTAATATAAACAATCTGACGTATTTGACGACTATCGCCTCCACACCCGTCCGCCGGCTCACCCCTGCCCACCTTGCCTGCCAACGGCTCGGCTAAAAAAGTGGCTTGAGACCACTGTACACGTCGCTTAAGCCGTTCGGATTCAACCCGTTCTGACAGCAACTAAGCAATTGGACGAGTCTCGCTGGTACGTCTCCATGGTGCTGTTGGCCAGCCGGTTGGCGCCAACTCCGGGAATCGGACCGCTGGGAGGGCTGCCAAACGCAGTCCAGGTCGCCCCTGTCATCGTGTAATTGCCGCGAACATCTGCCGCAGCCATCGGTTAGCGTCGTACTGGCCCAACAATCTGCCATGGGACAAAACACCGTGTCGAGTTTGCTCGAACGACAGGTTGCTTTGGCGAATGTTCAACCCCTGTCAACCACCGATGTTTTTCGGAAGCGTGCTTCCCGAGGCGGCGTACGCCAGGGATTGCGCCTAGAGTTCCTCCGGGCCACACTCCTGCTTTCTCCAGCACTGGATCGCACTTCTTCTCTGCTCGGAAGAACGGCGAGTGCGGAAGGGCCAGATAGTGCCGCGAGGCGACGATTCCGAAGCACGAAGCATTGACGTGACGACGGTTTCCTGCCCCCAAAGAATTCTCCTTTCCAGACGAGGCACCCCTCGTTAGATGATTCCGACGGGTCGGAGCCAAGAGGGCGCGCGTTTCACCTTCACTTAAGGTCCGAGGAAGACGCAAGCTGGAACACCCTTAAGCCGCCTTCACCTAGCCCCCACTGTTATTAACGGTGATGGTGACGCAGTTCGCAGGACGACTCGCGAGCAAGTAGAGTTTGCTTTCTTCCTGGCTTCCAAGGCTCTCTTTACTGCAGGGGGGAACAGCGACTCCTCCGCCTGTGCTTCCCTGATTGACCTCAAGCAAACTCCTTTCCTCTTTGTCCGCATACTTCGCGCATGCCTTGGAGTAACAAGGGGCCAATTGAATCTGGGTCCCTAACGTCACGCTCATTGCCAAAAATGCGTCATGGTTTGAGTAGGCTGGGTCACCGGGTTCCGCGCGAAGATGAAGCACGACCGGATCGGCGATTCCATCGTCTTTCCAATTTCCGCCAACCAGGAAAGCCTGTTCGTTGGGTTGGAGGTCGAAGTCAGCTCGCAGCGCGGTTGGCAGGAATTGAAGGTATTTTAGGTCCGGAATCCCGGGGAAGAAATCGCCACCGGCTGCGGTCCTTTGAATCTGCCGGAACGGCGACAATTTCGTGGGAATCGGGGTTACCAGGCTACAGAAATTCTGACCTGGGTCCACAGTTCCACGCCCCAAGTAGGGGATAGTGGTGTTATCGAGAGCCAAGGCGGAACTCGATCCCTTGAAACCAATGAGCGCAAGAGGAGCTCCAGGGTATACCTCGTATCCTTCGCCTTTCATGCCATAACCGCATCTGTACTCGTGGGCGAGCTTACCCATCATTGTGACCCTCGGCGCATGCAACACGAGTCCGTTACGTTGCGCATCGACCACGACGGCCCCGTGTATGTACAGATACAGTTTTCTTGGCTTGCTGGCGACAGGCGTTCCCTCCGATTCAGCCAAAAGTCGCGACGGCCTCGCGATGAGGGGAGAGACCCCTAACCCCGCCAGAATGGAACGTCGTGAGATATTCGACATAGAATGGCTCCCTCCTTGGATTTTGATTGTCATTAGTCCTGGGCAAAAACGCCGAAACCAGCCCAGTAATATGGGTGTCTGTACTCGGAACTCTCTACCAGTTGCTTAGAGGCCGCGCAAAGCGCATCCACACTGGTCTTCCCCGAAAGCAGGGCCGAATAAAATTCGTCCATAAGCTTTGCCGTGACACGCGAGTCTACGTTCCATCGACTTGCGATAACTCGGCGCGCCCCGGCCCGAAGGAGAGGACGGACCAAACCGTCGGGATCAAAAAGACCAAGTTTTTCTCCCGAACCGGTGGAGCAGGCCGATAAGACGACAAGCTTGCACCTACGCAACGGGAAGCTTGAGCCGATACGCGGTCTAGAATCTCGTGCAAGATCGTCATTCAGAATGGTTCCCAGAACCGTGCGGCCCCGCACCCCAGTCGGCGCGTAATGTCCCGCATAGTGGAGGACAGCGCTGCCACGTAATTCCGCGCGGACCTCGTCCACTGGCGTTGCCTCATCAAGGAGCAGTCTGTGGTGTGGGAAACGCGCCGCGATCATCTCCGCCTCTTTCACGGCATCCGGCAATGGGGGGAGTGCACGCGAAGATGGTGGAGCGAGAAGCGACGAACTAGCGACCAATGCGCGGTCGGAGGCGCTAACGCGTGGTTCTTCTTTTCGCTGTTTGCCCGTAGCGCTCGAACGATAGGCGATCGGAAATTTCACGAGTAAGGGAACGCCTTCGGGATCGACCAATGCCTGGAAGGGGAGAAGAGCTAGCTCTCCATCCGGTTCGATCCAGATCGTTCGTCCCGGGGATAGCAGGAATTGAATAGGAGAGATAAGCCACTCGTAGAGCTTCTTGGCGTTCGCCTGCAAGAGGGTGGCATCGCCGGTCGGGTCAGAACATAAGCGAACAAATCTCTTACCGACCGCGGTCACCTCAGCTGCGGGCACGGGGATGCGGCGGAACGTGATTCCTCTGTCATCGTATGCCCAGAGGACAATTCCGTCGTTCAACTCCGCGTATGTTAGGAACGTGACTCCCGTTAACGTAGGGATAAGTGAAGGAATATCCGCCTCGCCAGGTCTTGGTGGGTTTGTTGCCAGCTCGGCGACCGCCGATTCCGAAGGAAGACGATTCGCTTTCAAAGTTCGGAAGGACAAAGAACGATGCCACTCCCAGACGCGCAGAGCCTCCTCTTCTCGTCCCGCTTGCGCGAGCAACATACGCACCAAGTTTCGATAGGCCTTGCTGGTCTGCTGATCCCAATTGATCCGGTCCGCATCGCTTCCGAGAGTTGCCAGTCCCCCTTGGGAGATGGCTACCGCGGAATAAAGGCTCTTTTCGGCAGCCCGCCAATCGCCGTCCGAGACTTGCTCTTCGGCAAGTGTTTCGTAGTACTGGAGAGCGGTCTGATACTGATCAACATTGGGCACGGACGAGCCAATCGCATTGAGGCGAGCTCTTGCCAACGAACTCTCCCCAAGGGAAAGCTCGACGGCCGCCAGCGACACCTCACTCGCAACCCGATAGTTCAGCGTAGCCGCACTGTTTGGTAATGAAGAAAAAATCCGAGTTACTCTGCGCAGTTCTTGGTCCGCTTCGGCCTGCCTTCCCACCGCTATTTCTTCCGCGGCAAGTTGGTAGCGGGCGAGACCTTCGGTAGAGCGGTTGGCGGTCTTTTCGATCAGCGGTACTGCTTCCGACCAGAAGGCCATTGCCACCCAGCTCTGGTCGGAATCTTCCGCAAGATATCCAAGACTCGCACAAAGCGCATACCCGCGGATTGCCGGAAATGATCCGCTCCAAAACCGCTCTAGCCCTGCTTGGGCTTCCTTCCAAGAAAGGGCGCGGTCGCCTTTGTCCGCGGCAAAGTCCGACGCAAAAGACAGGCCACGGAGGTAGAGAACCTCGAATTCCCGTTGCGTTGCGATTTTTTCGGCCCGTAAGACAGTTTGCTCGGCATCTTGTATGCGCGCGGAGCTGGCGAGACAGGCGGATTCTTCGAGGAACAGCTTCGCTTGAATCCAGCCGTACGAAACACCTTCAAGCTTGGTTCCAAGACTTCGAGCGGACCGCATACATTTCTCGTCTTCTAACGACCGTTGCAGAGCATAGACGCCCTCCAATCTGGCGCGCAGGACCCCCGCTTGATTGGGCAGGCGCTCAAACAGGCGCACGGCCCGGTCCGCCTCGTGACGCGCAAGAGAAGGGTCTCCTTTCGATGCGGCCGCGACAGCGCGGCTTAGAACCTCGGCGGCATCCGGGAAACTTGGTGCGCTCGCCGATTTCAGAAGATCGGACAACCAAGCGTCGCCATGGCGTGTTTTCCAGAGTTGGGCAAACGTCTGCAAGGCTCGACCGTAGGGAGACTCCTGAATTGACTTTCCTCTCCGAAGATCCTTGGCCAAGGCGGAAAGCCACTTTTCGCTCGCCAGATCTAGGTATTGTTCGTCGATCGAGTCGCCATCGGCATGCGTCGCGGGTTCTTTGCGAAGCCGCTCATCCAAGAACATAGCTGCCGCCAAAGGTTCCTCAATGGGCGCTTTTTGCGATTGATCGTGCTTTTGAAGCTTGTTTCTAACCTCGTCGAGGCGTTGCCGAGCTTCTGCGGCCCATGGCCCGGTTGGATCAAGCCGCAGGTATGCCTCCCAGTCCTTTTCCGCGTCGTCATAGAGAAACATTCGCTCGTCGATGACTGCACGATTGAAGAGGGCGATGGCGTCATCCGGACGCTTTGCCAGCGCCTGGCTGAGCTCTTGCATTGCGTTTCCGTAGTCGATTGGTCGGTGCTCGATTTCCGCCCGCTGGAAGTGGGCGGTTGCCAAGTCGCGGAGCATGTCAGACGAGTCCGGATTTGTCTCCAAAACTTGGTTGAAGCTCCGAATCGCGTCTTCGTATTGCCACTCGAGCAATTCGGATCTTCCTCTTGCAGCCAGCCACTTTGGGTCATTCGGCGTCTTCAGCAATTGCCGCTTGATGAGCAGCTCGGCCTCCAAAAGGGCCGCAGGTTTCGAGAGAGGTGATCCTTCGGGACCTCGTTGCTGCCGGATTGGGGCTTGACTGGCGTCTGCAAGCCGCAATTCAAAGGTTCGTTGGTCGGAATACGCCTGAGCAATGAGTTGGTCGGCATAAGGCCGCCGCAAACGGATGGCCAACCAGGAGCCTGTCAACGTCGCTAAGAGTAACCCCACCGCCAATGCATACACCCAAGGATGGAGCTCCAATCTGTATTTTGGCACCGGCACGGCTAACGGTGTTCTGTGAGCCTGTTGAGTACCGGCCTCTCGATGCCCAGCCGCCAACCTTCTTCCTAGTTCTCGTTGAAAGCCGGGCTGCGCACTGGATAGCTGATCAAGGACGGATATCTCCTCAGGTGTCTGCTCAACCATGAGATCCTCGGCTGCCTGACGGAATAATGGACCGCAGTGGTCGCAATGTATGACGTGGTCTACCAATCTCTCTGATTCCGGTACCGATGTGAGTCCAGCAACAACTTTCCTCAGACTTTCTATCGTTGGGCAATCCTCACCAGGACCGGCGATCCCTTTTGTTGGGAGCTCTTTCAGAACCCGCTCGAATTTCTCGTGCATGTGGACCATCTGCAGGCATATTTCGCATCCAGCCAGATGCCGACGCACTTCCTCACGTGGCTCTTGCGGCGCGAAGCCTTCGATCTCGCCTCGTTCGCGAGCGATCAGCGAGTCTATTTGCTCCGCGCTGAGATGTTTGTCAGCCGAGTTCACAAGCACTTACTCCTTATTACAACGATTCGCCGGGCTGAATCCCTTCTCGTGGGTTGTCCTGCCGCGGATTTCCGCGGTCGGGACTTACAAGCCGATGCCGGACATGTCGAGTCAACCTAAGAAGAGTGCTTTCAACTCCCTTGGTGGTCAGTCCAATTGATGGCAACGCGGCAATCGCACTCGCAGGCAATCCGATACGGTAATACAGCCAAAAAACTCTGCGGTCCCGCTCTAAACCTGGTCCCGAAGCAACTGCTTTGAGACAGGTATCGACTTGCTGGATCAACAATTCTCGCTCCATGACTTCTGTCGCGGAGGTTAGACTCTGTAGAGAACGAAGGGGGGCTTCCCCATCAATCGAAGTAGTGGCAAATCCTCCACCCCTTTTCAATGAATTGGAACGCTTGCAGTGGTCGTGGACCAGATTTGCGGTGAAAACCTTTATATATCCGTAGATTGCATTCTTGTGAGCAGACTTGAAGTTCTGCATTACCTCCAGGCGTTCTGCACACAGCTTGAGATAGGTTTCCTGGATCAGGTCGTCAACCAGCTGCGGTGAGGCTTCACCCCACCGACGAGCCACGCGGATAGCAACGCTGGCGATAAGTGGATTGAACCGTCGAACGAATTCCGTCCAAGCTGATTCATCACCTTCATTCAGGCAGGTTAGAACGAGTTCTTCCGGTGAAATCGCCGAGTAGTCCAAGAGAGCTGGATCCTCCGGGCTCGGTCATTGTAACGCAACTGACAGTTGAGTCATTAAAAGGTTGTTTTAAGAGGCGATTGAAGGGATTCCCGGCTGGCTTTCGTTCTTAGTGCCATAGGCCAGATTCAGGGGCCCACGCCGACCAGGCAGCGAGGCCTGATTCGGTTCGCCTGTAAAGCCGAGGTGAGTGAACACCTTGACCTGCAAGGCGGAGCGAGGTGCTGAGTGAAGACGCTGTCAAGACTTGCCCTTGGTGGTGCATTTGTCCTTCTGATGGCTCTGCTTGTACGCCCGGCATCAGGTGCGAGCGATTCCACGGAACAGACTTGGGATTACGTGCGTGTCGCGGGTGTTGCCAGCGACCAACTCTCCATGGATGTTGAGGTTGCACGCTTCAACGACTGCAAACCGATTTCGCGCTCCGATCCGAAACAAAAGTGCCAACAGCTTCATCTGGTTGTCAAAGACATGGTTGTTAAGGACCGCGTGAAGCAGCTTCATCCAGGCGATCGAATCAAAATCACTTTCACTTTTGGAGAGAACAATCAGAATGTGTTGAAGGTATTCTGCCTTGACACTGCGCCGGAGCCCGAAGCACATACCCGGGTTTGGGTGATCCTTGTTTCTGCCGTCGCATGCTTCCTTCTCTATTTTCTGTTCTCGGGTTTTAAGCCCCTAGGACTGATCCTTGGGGAAGACAACCGTTACAGCAATTCGAAATTTCAGATCGCGGTGTGGTTCTTCGCGCTGATCACAACCTATGTCGCGACGCTTTGGCTTCGCGTCTGGTACGCGGGGTGTGACTTCATCGGCGGCGTAAACATCCCGCAGAACCTCCTACTTCTCTCCGGCATGAGCGTTCTTACCTTCGGGGGAGCCAAGGCAATCACAACGAGCAAGGTCGCCGGAGAAATCGCGAAAGGAAACCCCGATCCAAAAAGGCAGGCGGACGTCCAACCGAGCTTCCTGCGGGACCTTACTCACAACGATGGCAAACCGGCCGTCGGTAATCAGCCCGCCATCCCGCCTCAGCTGGACTTCGGTGATTTCCAAATGTTCCTTATCACGCTGATTGCGGTGGGCACGCACCTGGTTTTGGTATTCAACTTTCTCGGCACCATAGAAGCATCCAAAGTCGTTAGCCTGCCCGACGTCGACACGACGGTCCTCGCCGCGTTCACGCTCGGACACGGTGCCTATCTGACGAAGAAGGCGGTGGGGAAGGCCCGCGAATCCTGACGGCCACGTCAGTTCGCGTGGCGTTCGTGAGTAGCGCACCAGGGTGAGGTAGTGATTTGGCTGGTTCCTGACGTTTCATTTTCGAAGCCGAGGAAGTGGAGGGGCAATGAAGAGGCTAGTTTTACTAGGTTCGTTGGTTATCTGCACCGTCAGCGCGCACGCTCAATCAAATCCGGCGCTGTTCCGTTGCAAAGATCAGCGCCACGTGATCGAACTCTCGGTGAACAACACGGGGCAGACCGTGGAAGGACCTGTTTGCGCAGAGATCACGGTCAATGCGCTTCGCTACGGCGCGGACTTTGGGAGAACGACAACGTCCACGACAGGCCCGAATCTCACAAGCATCTTTCCGTCGTCCTTCTCTCCTGGAGGAGCGGAACCGAAGACCATTACCGCTCCAAGCCTGGAGGAAAAGTTTCAGGCCGACGAACAAATCCGGCTGGTGCTTTCCGCTCAGCTCATCTTGCTGGAGAGCAAGAACCGGACGACGGGCTCGAATCTCGATAAATACTTAACGACACTCAGGAATCTGATCACCCAGACGGACGACACACTCGTGGCTGGCGGCGCCGCAGGCGTTCTTGCGGTCGTCAACGATCCGACAGTCAAGACACAGATGGATAGCATCCTGGGGACCGTCGTGAGTTGGAATACGACAGACGAGGTTGTCACTCGACTTCAACAATTGCAAGCCGATTTGAACTCCTTACCGCTACTGTTCCCTGGCAACTCAGGCTCAATCACGGGAGATCCTTGTAGTTCCGCGAACATCAAGTTGCTGGAATGGAACGATTGGAGCACGAAGTGCCGCGACGCTCAGTACAAACTCGCCCAGTCCAGTATTGCATCCCTGTTGACGGAGGCTGCTCCATGGACCTCAGACGGCGATAAGGCGACCCAGTTCGCTAAGAAGATAGGCATTGTTCAGTACTGGAAAACCGTAATCACTGGATTGCAAGCCGAATCCTTCAAGAGACAAACGGAAGTGCGATGCGGCATACTTTTCAATCGGAACGAACAAACTGTCCTCAAACTGATCCTTACTGATCGGACCTCCATTTTTGACGCTCAGGCCCCGCAACCCCAGACGAAAGACAACCTGTTGACGGTCACTTGCTCTTCCCCCTTCGCCATTTCTGCCGGAGCAGCCTTTAGTGCCATTCACAACCAGCAATTTGCAATCGTCAAAAGTGCACCGTCGGCGGCGGGTACGACTTCCGTGAACGCGTTTGGCGTTATCTCTGACTCACGAATTAATCCTTATCCGATCGCGTTGGCTCACGCACGCCTGCACGACTGGGACGAAAACCGATACGCCCTTCATTACAGCTTCGGTGTCGGCGCCAGCGTCAAGGGGCAGGACTCTGGCGGATCGAATGCCGAATTTCTGACGGGACTGACCTTTTCCTTTCTTCGCACGATCTACGTCACTGGAGGTCTCGACGTCGGAAAGCAGTCACAACTCATTGGAGGCTTCAAGGTCGGAGGTGTGGCGCCATCCGATGTGACGTCACCGCCCGTCTCCAGCTCCTATAAGCCAGGCTTTGGATTCGCCATCACATTTACGAAGCCGTGACCGCGAGAACGTCCGTGCCGGATACTACCTCCTTTTCAATTGAGCACCAGAAGCAGGATCAGTGGTGTTGGGCGGCAGTGACGTTGGGTATCTGCCGCTTCTACAGCGACCAAACTTGGCAGCAACAATGCGACGTGGTGAATGACATCTTTGCCCCAATTCGAGGCAGCACTGACTGTTGCCAGAACGGCAGCACATTGCCTTGCAATATGTCTTGGTCTTTGAGCGTCGTGCTCAACACCGCGAACCACCTCTCACCGCCCATTCGCGGTGTCGTCGCTTTCGCCGACCTGGCGAAAGAAATCGAAGTCGGACAAAGGCCTGTCGCAGTCCGGCTGACATTTTCGGACCTCAATACAGCGCATTTCATCGTATTGACCGGCTGCGCGCAAACACCAGACGGAAGACAGTGGGTCAGGGTCGCAGACCCCAGCTTAGCCACGGGAAACGTCACCACAATCGAGTATGGCATGCTTCTCAACAACTACAGACCCGGCGCGACGTGGGACGAGTCGTACTTCACGACCTGAGGGACGTTCCATGCCAATCGCCAAGACTCGTCCGCCAAAACAGTCGGTCGCCAAACTACGTAGCGCGCTGGCGCAACTCGCCCCGGTAAAGGAAAGTCGGAAGCGATGGATGCGGATACACCCTGGTATCATCGGTCCAAGCCACATCTTGTACCCCCATCCTATTTACAGCGTCCGCCTCCTCGACCTAATTGCGGGCCAAGCCCTCGGACCCACCCTGCGGAGGGTTGGGTGGATGTATTTTCTGCGCAATCCTGAAGCTCAGCTCGCGTGCGCGGAAGTCAGCATCGTCGCCCGGAAACATACGGGTGTTCGCTTGTCCGAGGGCCCATTCGCAAGAAATGTTTTCCGCATTATCCAGAAAGTGCGGAACGACCCTCGCTTGCGTCGCCGCCAGTTTGAACTTCGATCCGTACGGGCAGAATCCCTTCACGCATTCGCTCTTTGGCTCAGAGCGAGCGCTAACAACGAGTTCTGGATACTCGTCACCCCCATCGGCGACACCGTCGCACCCATGCAATGGCTTACGAGGAAGGCGTTCGCTGATCTGCTAGTGAAAGAAGCCGGACGGGTTGCGGCGGCCCAGGAACGCGCAAAGCTGTTGGTCAAAGGAGCCTGAGATCGAATTGGACCGGTAAAGTCTCCGAGCCATCGACGCCAAGAGGCTAGGTACATACAGCTGTGATGCAACCCTAGTGAATCCTCAAATCCAGTGATATTAGCCTCTAGTCATAGTACGGTTCGCATAAATTGCAAGACGACATTCAAATCTCATAGACCGGTACTCTACACAGAGCGCGTATGGCAAACTTTGAAGAGGTCATTAAGGAGCATTGGGAGAAGGGCACGTTTCTGCTCGGCGCTGCCTTTGAGGCGGTCGTTGCGTTCGAAAAACACTTCACAGAGATATCGCTTCCCGCCAGATTTTTTCTGGCCGGCCTCTCTGGCGCAGTGGTTGTTTGGTCCATCGCGGAGATGCTCCGTCGCGAGCGTACGCGCGATGTCGGCTTCCAAGCGGAGAAGAAGGCAGACGGGATTTCCAGTCACTGGATCGTCTTTCGAGCAACTGCCATTTTGGCGGCGTGTGGCTTCAGCAGCTTCGTTTTTGCAAAAACTGCGACCTTCCACAATATTCGTGTCATTCAAACGACCGACATAAACACGCCCTCCGTCGGAATGATAGAGATCCAACCGCCTCACTCTCCAGTTGACTTGACGCTGATCGTCGCGACCCCGCAACCCGGGATCAGAATTCTCGAAGAAGCCCCGGCCAGCTGGAATCACGAAGATCCGGTTGAATGGGAAATGCAGAACGAAACTCCTTTCGGCGTGACGTTGACTCTGCGGGATTTCAAGAGTCCGCAAGTGTTCGGCATCTGGTATCGTTTGTCCGGCCGTGCCGAGGAGCTGGAAGTGAGCGCGATCCCAAAGGCCGCGGAAGTGCGAGTCCTTCGAGCCCGAGAATTGCGGACAATTCAATGGCTAACATGGATCTTTGGAGGCTGCCTATGCGCTTTTGGTTTGGGATATTGGTCCTATCGCTCATCCTGGTTCCAGAACAAGACTTAGCTCGACCTAGCGCGCTCAAATTCGTGCACCCTGGAACGATCGCCGATGCTTATACCCAAAAGGGGATCTTGGCGGCGGCTTCGGCGTACGGTTCACCAACATCAAGCGGTGCGGGTGCTGGTTGCCCCACCTATCTCGAACTTCTCGATGCCCAAAAGTCATCCTCTGGTAATGGGGATTTCGACTTCCACATCGATTCCGCGAAGAGTGCCTACCTAGCTGTCTACTGCCAGGCAGGCTATGCGCCCAGAACGGAAACTAACAACGATAATTCGGTTGATGGTTCGCGAGTTCAACCCGACCCCGTGACCCTTTATCCGATCTCAGTGCAGGCCGTGCCCGGAGTTCAAGTTGCGACCGTTGCAATAGGCACAGACTTCCAAGCCCTTCGCTCCAACTTTTCTTACTATAACTCCGCAAACCCAAAGGCGTTCGGCGAGGCACTGCAGTCTTGGTTTGCCCCCGAGGACAGTAGTGTCGTGTTTGGGATCATGAAGACACCCGCGCATACTTTGCCCGAGCGATTCCCTCCCGGCGAGTTTGGGTCGATGACCAAGATCGTGGACACCCGAGTAGCCTTTGTGGCCATCGCCACGGACTTAAACCATGTGCGTTCCGATTTGATCTACTACTCGAAAGCCGATGAAAGCGGCTACTTCGCTGCATTGCGTTCTAACTTTCCTCCCGAGGAAAGCACTCTCATCGAATCCATCCGCAGCCGCCCCGAACCTTTCGGTCAAAAAAGGTAACGCCCAATCCTCTCAGCTCCTCACTTCCCATAGCCAGTGGGCGACGCCACTGGGATGTCGGCAACAGAGCCGTGCATTGCCTATCTCCCACTTGCGAATCTCAGAGCCATCGGTTCAGAACGGACTGCTCTCCTGCAGTTCAAATTGTCGATCGGAAGACCACTGGCTCCCTATGTGGGATTCGAGTCTACGTCCTGTCTGCTAGCGAATGGCCTGGAATGAGTTGGATCAAACCCACGCAGGAGAAACCAACGTCGCTGGTACTGTAGCTGGCACAAAATTGAGGCAACACGGACTCACCGCATCAGTCCGAGGGGAACTATCGAACTATCAAGCAAACAGCCACCAAAGCGAAATACGAATGGCCACTTCATGAAGCCGTCACCCAGCACTAAGTTCTAAAGCACTGACCCACAAACGCCGGAAGCAGAACCCTGACCAGTCGTTTCGCGAGTGGGCGCTGCAAGCTCAGCCTCGCAGTCTTCTTACTATTTAGTTCCTTTGGCCGCTTCTCCGGTGGCTAGTTCAAACTCCAGCAGCTTCCCGGCGGTTACCTTGGTCCGACCCGTTTCCCCGCCGGGTGCTGAAGCTCCTGGCTTTTCCGTAGATTCAAAGACCGGGTTGCCGTCCCGGTCTCGGATTGGTTGACCCTTTCCATCCAGAGCTGGCCGGAGCTGCCGCTCGGTCATCGTGGCATGTTTACCGCGGCTGATGGAATCGATGATTTTTGAAACTGCAGTTCCTACAAGTGTAGCGGTGAGTCCCGCGGCTAAAATCACCAAGACCACGTCCCGCTTTTGCGATCCCGAAGCAAGGGGATCAGGTTCCCATTTTATAGTTGCGTCCAAACCATTCTCGCGAAGTGCAGTTTGAACTCCACGTTGCAAGTCAATATCGCTACCAACGAGCAATCGGCGCACCTCTTCGGAGAACTTGACATAGATTGGCTCGGCGGACATTATGACCTCCTGATAAAACCAGTTGGGTTCGAAGAAGATCATACGCCAAATGACTACTTGAAGTTAATTCTAATGAGGAAGCTAAGAATTCAATTCGTTGGCGCCAATGCAGTTAAACGCGCTGAACTGCGCATCGAAGAAGAATTCCGTGAAATCAAGAACAAATTAGCCAGGAAAGGAGTTCGTAGACCGGTCTTGGAGATAAGTCCAGCGGCTCGCATTGGGGACGTTATACAAGATTTGACTTTGAACTCACCCGATATCGTTCACTTCAGCGGACATGGAAGTCCTCTGGGTGAAATCATTCTGTTCAACGAAGCGGGCGAAGCAGAAGCACTTCCGCGCCGAGCATTCGAGCAATTATTTAGGACACTGAAGGGAAAGATCCGCCTAGTCGTACTCAACGCGTGCTATTCGGAAGTGCAAGCGAAGGAGATTTCGGAGTTGATCGACTGCGTTATTGGAGTAAGTGAGACCATACCAGACAAGACCGCGCTGCAATACTCGGCACAATTGTATGACGCACTTGCCGACGGGGCATCCGTAAAAAAGGCTCACGAACTAGCCTTAATCCTAGCGTTCGCCGGTCGTTTAACTAGCACGGAAAGCCCACGGCTAATACATCGCCCCGAGATCACTCCAGATCAAGTGTTTTTCAGTAAAAACCCTGGCACTGCACAAGAGAAGATACAACAAAAGATTAACCGTGAAACAGGGAAATGGAAGAAAGAAAAGCAACTTTATTACGATCAAGCTCGCGATCGATATGGCGTATGGGCGCAATCGATGTCAGTGGTCAAGGTGTGCAACGACGACGGCTCTTCAGTGCTGGATTTTGAATTGAAGGGTTTGACGGTGCTAAGTGGCGAGTTGCGCGGTCTGCATTTTTCACTAGAGTCTACGGCGGGAGTGGTTAGCGCGCCCATCCTCGATCCCCTCGCTAGACAGCTATCTATTCGATGGGAAGCGGACGAGGTCGCGCCGTCACAAACGATGGATGGGATGATTGATAGCGTGCGCATTGTTCACGGCACCTTTCAATTCGACCAGCCGATCCGGCCACGCGGTGACGCATACACATTCGGTTGGAAAGTGCGAATCTTGAACAGTGACGCACTCACAGCTTGGGAGTTCCACAATCTTTATCCCAGCGACAAACTGTACCACGTGAATGGCGTAAAACTGGATGAACCGAAGGAGTACTTTGCACGATTGGTTTGGTTTCCCGTGGGTCATCTATCCATGCGAGTGGAGTTGCCAGCGCATTTGGACTCGCGTATCCGACTCCGATACTTCGATTTGAAAAACCGGCCACAGATTCCGCTAGATGAAATAGTTTCGGACCGGGTGCTGCGGTCTTTGCCGCGCGGTGATTCACCTTGGTACGGCGCGAACGGAAACTGGGAAGCAAATATTGGAACAGAGACAATGGAAAGTCGCCAGATGAGCAATGAGCCTGCCGCTTCAGTGCTCGCCGTGGATGCACCGATCTTGGGTTCGTATTACTCTCTGGACTGGACACTGCCGGACCGTCCAGTCAGGCCCGAGTTTGAGCGCATAATCCGGGAGGCGGATGTTGTCCGCGGGGCGCTTCTTGAGCACCGCAAACGTCGGCTGATGGGAACATCGAACGAGGTATCTGCCAAGATTACTGAGTTATTCCGGGAGTTGCACAAGGATGTCATTACGAAATACCGCTCCGGTGTGGATGAGGAAAGCTTCGAAACTACTCTAATGACCTACGACAAGAGCCTCCACAGACTAGTTATGGTGGAAGGATTGCTGAACGATGGTGAAATGGCCAAATCTTCTTGGGACTTCTGGCTGCCCTTCGGGCTCGGTTTGGCGGGTGCATGTTTTCGTTCCGGCGGTACTTTTAGATATCGCAGGGAACTCGATGCGCACAATCCAGAAAAGCCTGAGCACTACTTGCCAGTGCCAGGGGCCGAACCACACGAATTTCTTCTAACTTTTCCTGTGGATCATCCTGAGCTCAGCGAAGAAATGACCATTGGCAAGAACGTTCAACGCTATCGCCAGCTCATTGGTGTCTTGACCGTAGGTTCTACGTACCGAGCGTCGAGCCTGTTCCCCTTGTGCAACGACGATCTGCTGGAATCTAAGTTCTTGGAATTAAAGGGGTTACGTGACGATTGCCAGGAGTTTTGCGACCTTATCTCGTCAGCCGTGTTGAACAAAACACCCCAGGGGAAAGGCAGTTTGTGATATACTACGTCTCGTTATGATCTTTCGATGGACCAAGATTTCACCGGCTACGGCATCAATTGCGTTGCCGCCTAAACGCAAGACCAAAGTTTCACTCAGCAAAGCCATGCTGCTGCGGTTGGCGAAATCCTCTGCGCAAGCTTCACGCGAGCAAGTAAGCGTCAAGTAAAAGCCCTCGCTATTCTCGCGGTCCCGCAAATTGGCTCCTAGTTGCTGGCGTCAATTTTCGAATGCTTGTCCTGTTGTACTTCTCGAAGCTCTTTCTGTGCCTGCTCCAAATCGGCCAAGCGCTGTTCGAGCTCGGCACGAAAGATTTCCGCTTGCTCATACAGGCGGGCATTCTGAATCGCAACCGCAGCAGGGATTGCGAGAGACTTGGCAAGGCGCAAGTGTTCCTGCGTAAACGCCTGAGCATGAGAATCGCCCAGCGAAAGAAGTCCGAGCACCTGTTGCGATGCAACGAGCGGCACACACAACCACGAGCGCAGATGCGAAAAACCCTTGAAAGCGCCCCATCCCGCCTCTAAGGCCGTGTTCGGGATGAGCAGACTGTTCCTGCCGGCGAGAACGTGCATCAGAAACTCGCTGTCCTTTGCGTCAAGGGTTGCTGGGCATTTCGGGATGCGGCGATTCGTTTCGCACCCCTGGACCTCACGTGCAAGGAAGAGACGAGTGTCGGCTTCCACTAACAGGATCCGAGCTGATTCACAAGAAACCAGTTTCAGGAGGGACTGGAGAAGCGTGTCCAGAACATAGTCCATGCTGAGGTTCTGCGTAAGCGCGAGAGTCGTCCTCCGAAAGGCGTCGGCTTCGGCTCCGGCAGACTCTGCTCTGTCGAGATTCCTAGCTATCTCTTCTTCGGCGGATTTTCGTGCTGTAACATCCTGGGCGGTTCCTACGAGGCGTCGGACAACCCCTGCAGAATCGCGGACTGGAAATCCGCGGACCCACACCCAGCGAGTTGCGCCGTCCGGTTTAGTAATGCGGAACTCTTCGTCGAGCTGCCCGGTTTGAACTGATTCGCCCAACCGAGAGAGAATGCGAACGCGGTCCTCGGGATGTATGACTTCTTCGCAGGACTTGGGATCCTCACGGAGTGACTCGCACGATCGGCCAGTGATCGTTTCATATGCCGAGTTGACATAGAGAACCTTCATATTCTCAGCGTCCAGCGTCCAGAAAATCTCTTCGATATTTCTGGCCATTTCCTGAAACCGCTCTTCACTCTCACGCAAGGCTTCTTCCGCCTGTTTCCTCCGGGTAATGTCACGGAGCACGGCCACGTGGCGGCCGGGCAGGTAATACGCCTTTGCGGTGTATTCCACAAAGATCGTCTCCCCGTCGCCTCGCAGAACCAGCGTTTCTCTGTGTTCGCTTTTGTGGTCAAGAAAACGATTCCAGGCCGCCTTGAAATCTCCCATGCCTGCGAAGAATTTCTCAATCGGCTGACCCACAAGCTCCTCATGGTCGGTTCCAAACAGGGTCAACGCCGCAGCATTTGCTTCAAGACAGATTCCGTGATCGTCGAGGATCAGGATTCCATCGAGGGCATTGTCGAAGATGGATTTGAACTCGCGCTCCGTAGCATCCAAGACGTTCGCGGTCTCGCGTTGTTCGAGACGCGCCGCAATCAGAAACCGAATATGTAGGTAAATGGCTATGCAGAGAGCGATGAGGACGAGCGTGAGCAATATGGAGGACAGGGACCCGCTATAGAAATGTGCCCCGAATGCAGTCCCGAGGAGGGTAAATGCAGCGAACGAGATAAGAATCGAACCGGCGCGCATCCAGCGTTGCTGCCGAGTTTTAGAGAAGGCTGTATAACGCGTTCGCATGGTACTGCCGCTTTAGGGGACTTTGGACCACCGAGCCGCGGCGAGCCTTGGGCGAAATAAACGGCATCGCACGGTTAGCTCCACTACCTTCACCATTCTGGCAGGATGCTATGCCCAGAAGCGAGGAGAGTCAATACAGCGTATCGCGCCATCTCCGCAGAAACTTGTTCTTTAGGCGGCCGGAGCTTGGACGACCTGGAATCCCAGCTTGGCGGCTTTCCACTTGAGCTGTTTGATCTGTACTTGCCGGTGTTGAGCCTCATAGAAGGCCGCTCCTTGATCGACATATTTCAGGCCGTAGCGCAGCATGCGATAGACCAAGCGGGCCAGTTTGGCGGCCATGGCCTTGATCGCACACGGGGCACCTAGCTTGGTTCTGAGTCGACGAAACTGCGCTCCGAGATAGGTGTTGCTTTTCCGCAACGTGCTGGCCGCCATCTTTAAAGCAAAGGTCGCTCTGTTGGTGGTTGGCAGCCGACCTTTCCCGATGATCTTCTCGCCACTGACGCGATTGTCAGGACGCAACCGGAGCCAGGAAACAAAGTGGTTCTCGGTCTGCCATTTGCTCATATCGTATCCGGTTTCGCTGATGACCGTCGTCGCGGTCTGGACATCGATACTGTCGATCCGGGTCAAGTCGGTACCGGTCAGGCAAAACAACCTTTCGCGCAAGTCGAACCGCGGTGCATTCCCCTTCTTTTTCTTGAGCCGTCCCTTGCGCTTCTCTACCGGCAGCGTGGCGCCCTGGCTGCGATCTTCTCTCTGCTGGAGATACTGCGCGAGCTGGCGATCACACTCCGCCATCTGCTTCTGGCAGAACTCATAGCCATCCTGCTCCTGCTTGAGCACTAACAGCAGATCTGGTTGCCAGTTGCCTTCGAGACTTTGCGCAATCTGCTCCTCACTCGCGCGCCTCTGGTCAAAAGGAAGACTCGCTCGCTGGGAAGTATATCACCACAATTCACCACAGCGGTGAATTCCATGAAAGGCAACCTTAGTAAAGGAGTGCTCCTAGCTCTCCTGGACATCCTGGACCAAACCCGAGCTATCCTAGCATATTCGCCTTATGTTCGCTTGCGAATCTTCCATACCCCTCCGGTAGTCTCTCGCAGGCGGAGCACTCAAGACGGAACGCTGAGACTCGAACAGGTCTGTGCTCAAGGTGCAACGGGTGCAACTAATGTTCTAGGTGTGGCGGACTGAGGGTGGGGATTCGGGCAGAAATGCCTGAAATCGCAAGCTACGCATGTTTCTGCATCTCCGCACGGGGTCCAGTGACCACTGATCGTGCCGGCGGTCGCCTCGCTGCCGACACACTGCTCGATCTGCAGTACGACCTGGTCAAAGTGATTGGTTGCATTCGCCTGGCTTGTCGTGGTCACAGGCACTACGCGAATGGCCCGACGCATCCGGAATCCCTGGGAAAAGCTGGGTATAGCGCTCCCCTCGCGCCACAGACTCAATACGTAGGCATCCTGGCTGCCGCTGATGGGTATCTCGTCCGTCTCCCCTTGCCGCATTTCGCGCTTCAACTTCGTTAGGTCGTCGTTGCCGGGCACGAGTTCATTGACGTAAATCAGTACGCCAGCGGCTACTGGAAGGGAATTCGGTTGCCTCGTCCTTAGCCAAGCATAGGTCTGAAGTTGCCATTCGGCTTGGTCCCAAAATGGATGATTTGTAGGAGGTCTCCGTGAACCTTTATAGTCGACAATGACCTCGAAATGAGAAGGCAGATTTTCGAAAAGGTCGCTTCGGCGCTTGGAGCGGCGGCATGAAAGACAACACGTTCAATGAAGCGAAGCAACTCTACCTCGAACAGTATGCCTCGGCGATTGTCACTGGCGGGTATTTGAAGATTGCCGTGGCGCTGCTCTCCCTGGTGGTGCTCGGGCTGGTCGTTATGAACCTCAAGATCGTTCGCACTCTTGAGTCCTTCAAACCATTGGTCATCCGTATTGATGAGATTGGCCGTGCACAGGCCGTTGCCTACGAAAGTCTGGCCTACAAACCGGAGTATAAAGAGACGAAATACTTCCTCACTCGCTTCTGCCAGCTGTACTACCGTCGCAACCGCTCGACCATCAACGACGACTTTAGCCAGGCGTTGTATTTCCTCGACGGCAAGCTGGCCAGCGACACCATTCAGCAGTTCAAACAGAAGAACACCATCAAGAATTTTTTGACCGACAGCCTCGCGCCAGAGAGGGACATCGAGGTTCAACAGGTCGTGATCGAACCGATGGAGAAAGCGCCCTACAAAGCCACCGTCGACTTCTTTGAAATCGATTATGCCCCGGCAGACCATTCGGTAGCGAAGCGAAGGCTGTACACGGCGAGCTTTCTGTTTTCCTTCCGTGACCACGTTCCGAACGCTGACATTCTCACCAATCCGCTTGGACTAACGATTACTTATTTCCGGGAAGACGAGGCATTCATCAAGTGATTCGCAACTCTTTATTCGTATCGGCGACCGCGCTCATTCTGATCCTGTTCGGACTGATGAGCCGGCTCGATTTCCTGGCTGCATCGAAGAAAGCTCTCTTTCTCCATTGTGGCGGAAGCATGGCGACTTTCATGGGCGCTTTGGGCCTGAATCTCTTTGCGGCGTCGCTGGCAATCAATCGCAAGATCTTGCTGAAAGATACCGGCAGAAAGTTGTCGCACCTCGACAACCAGATGCACGCGGGAGACCAGGAAGGCCTTCCGCTCTTCCTGGCGGAGAGGCAGTAAAGCGATGGCGCGCTGGGACATTCTTGACGCGATTAAGAGACGCGAAGCAGAGCCGTCTCCCGGCCGGGAAGAGCCGCCGACCAAATCAAACAGTGCGGGTCCGTCCATGGGGCGCGGCGGCAGCGATGCCTCGGCAAGCGAAATCGAGCGTTCGAAGCACTCTCCCGAAGTCGGCGATAGAACGCCAAGAGAGCGGCGCACGCAGTATCAAGATCGGGGCCTGACCTACTTCCTTAGGAGTTCCGAAATGGAAGCAATGGGCGATATTGGCCGGTTCCGAACGGTGGATGTTCAAGACCTGGCCCGGTTCGGGTACCGAGGCGATCAGGCGCACATGAGACAGGACCTTGAAAACCTTCGTGCGCAGGGATTGATGGAAGAAAAGACGGTCTTCCACGCGCACAACACGGCGCGGAAGCTGGTGACGTTGACTGCGGAAGGACACCGGATGGTTAGAAAAGCGAGTGGTCTTAAAGAGGAACAAAGGCTTTATCACGGTTTCGTTAAGCCACGGGAGCTCGACCACGACGCGGACCTATATAAGGTCTACCAAAAAGCCGCAACTCAAGTCCGGGAGAAGGGCGGTAAGGTGCTGCGGGTACGCCTCGACTTTGAGTTAAAGCAAGAAATCAATCGGGCCAGGGAATCAGCTAGGAAGCTCTCAGGAGAAGAGCGAGCGAGGTTCCTCTGGGCCGTTGCCGAAGAAAACGGATTGCGTGCGGAAGGGAGCAGCATTCATCTGCCTGACATCCAGATTGAATACAAAACGCGCGATGGGCGGACCGAACGAGAGAACCTCGAACTGCTCTCTCAGAATTATCGCGAAGCCGGTATCCGGACAAAAGCCTCGGCAGGTTTCAAGATTTACGCACGAGCGGGCGAAGCCAACCGAATCCGACGAGCCTTACACGATACCGGTCTCGTGCGGGAGGTTCTGTCGGTATGAGCATGACTCCGTTTCAACGCGAAGGGCTTCAACTTCTCGGTTACACCAAGCGCGAAAGTGAGTTTCTGTTTCTCGTCGCGACGCACTCCGGATACTTCACCATTCGCCAATTCAAGAGCTTTTTGGGAACAGAATCCGGCTCGGCATCCCACGCCTTTGTGCAAAGGCTTCTGGCGCAGAAGCACGCCACCTATCGCGCTTATCGTTCAGGTGGGCGCGTCTACCATGTATTCGCCCGGAAGGTTTACCAGGCCATCGAACGAGAGAATTTGCGCACACGGAAGAAGCACGAATTGGAATACGTAAAGACGCGTTTGGCGGCACTCGACTTCGTTTTGGCACACCTCCAACACCGCTATCTTGAAACGGAAGCGGACAAAGTCTCGTTCTTTTCCAGGGAATATAAGCTCGGCACCGAAACGCTCCCCGTGAAGCAGTATCGCGCCAAGAAATCTGCGGACTTTACGTCTCGGTATTTCGTGGACCGGTTTCCGATGTTTGTGACTTCAGTGTCCTCAAAACCGCTCGTTACGTTTAGTTACGTCGATGCAGCGGCAGTCACGCTCGACGGCCTCGGAACCCATTTGAGGGCATACCTCAACTTCTTCCGGGCGCTTCCCCGCTTTGAGTTTCTCTACCTTGCGCCAACGCCGCGCTTATTTGATGCGGCAAAATCGGAGTTTGCCCATGCGCTCTACGGCCGGCGTAGTGGGTCAACAGCCGTGAACGTTCTCGAGTACTTCCGCTTGCGGAAGGCCTGGGATTCGAAGGAACGAGTGAGCAGTGCTGGGGTTGTCTTGTTGAAAGAAGCGCAGGTCCATTACGGGGGCAGCGGAATCGAGGAATTATACGGCAAATGGCGGAATGGGATGGCAGGAGATGAAGAAGTGGCGCGAGCCGGAAACGCGGGAAGAGAGCATAGCAAAGCCTCATTTCAAGCCGTGGTGTGCGGGTCTTCACTCAGAGTCTTTACCGATCCAGTTGGAAATGCCACGGAAAGGTGGACGGAAGGAGGCGTTTTCGAAACCGTACAAGAGAATTCCGGCCAGCTTTCCGCTCAGGAGTCAGGGGCATGAGGGAGCAAAGGATCATGTATTCAGCTGGTTGTGCTTCGGCATTGCTTTTTGTGCACGGCAAAGATGGAGAGCTAGATGGTGGCAGCCACACTGGACGCGGTTTTTGTCCAGAATTCACTGGAGTTTTCCAGGAGCCGCCCTCGGAAATCCTGAGGGAAGAAGAACATGACCGGCGACGGAGCGTTCGGAGAGGGACTGGGAGAAAACTGTTTTTGGGCGGTAGCGACCCCATTTTGTGCGGCTTGGCAGCCGCCCAACGCCTATGGCGCCAGGGGTCGCTACCGCCCAAAGGGGTCCAGCAGAATTCTCCGCTCCGTCGCCGTCAGAACTTGAAGCAACAATGCGAAACGTTTGAATCATAACCACGAGAGGAGATGAAAACATGGCTCTGATTCCGAAGGTTGAACCGAAGCAAGAAAAGAAAGTGGTGTCGGCCCGCCTCGACGAGGAAGCACACACGATGCTCCAACGATATGCGGCGTTCCTGGGCGGAGCCACGCATGAATACATCATCGGCGAATCCTTGAAGCGCCTCTTCCGAAGAGACCGAGAATTCAACAAATGGCTTGAAGAAAATCACGGTGCGACCACAACAAGTTCTGACCGCTCGCAGACTCCAACTGCGACGGCCAAAAACGCAACAAGACCCGCATCGACCGCAGCATGATTCTCCGAGTGCTCAATTCGAAGAACTTCGTCGCGGTGCTACTCGCGATGGTGACCGGGACGTTGCTGTATCTCAGGATGCCCTGGCCGATGACAAGCGCGACAGCTCCGCCGACGTGGAACGAATATTTCCTTCGACTGGTTGCCTTGCGGGACCCTTGGACGTATGCCGGACTCAAACTCTGCTATCACGCGATGCTTTTCACGACGCCCTACATTGGTTATTCATTCCTTCTATCAGCGTTGTATATCTTCGCGCTGAGACCCCGCCGAGCAGGAAAGCCACAGGCGTTGCCGCCTTATCCGCCAGTGGAAACTCGGGACAGGTTGAGCTTGGTTCTGGGAGAGATTCACAATCCGCGCTTCCCAATTCCCGCGGAAAAGCCACGTTGGCTGATCATCCCGGAGCGCGGGTTGTTTACCGGCACAATCATCATCGGGGCAGTCGGCAGCGGGAAGACCAGTTGTTGCATGTATCCGTTCACAGACCAATTGTTGGGCTATCGGGCAGCAGATCCTGATGCCAAGCCAAGCGGGCTCATCCTCGAAGTCAAAGGCGATTTCTGCAACCAGGTTAGGGACATCCTGAAGAAGCGAGGGCGCGAGACCGACTACATCGAAATCAGCCTGGATTCTGAGTGGGCTTACAATCCACTTCACAACGACCTGGACGGATATGCGCTGGCCTACGGAATCGCATCCTTATTAAACAACTTGTTTGGCAAGGGCAAGGAACCGTTTTGGCAGCAGGCCTACACCAATCTCACCAAGTTCATCATCATCCTCCATCAGGTCGGGTTTGGTTATGTGACGCTCTTCGATGTCTATGAGTCTGCGATCTCCCAGGAGATATTTGAAAAGAAGATGCGGCAGGCGGAAGAAAACATCCTAGGAAGATCCTTCTTGCAAGTTTCACGTGAGAGTTTCGAACATCATGCCAGTGAGCTTGCCGAAGTTGGCTTCGATGCAGACGAAACCGGCCAGCTTTATCGGGTGCTCGATTCTGCGGCCGCAAGAGAAGTCGTGAAGAAGCTTGGAATCGAGCCGACCCTGCAGCATGAATCTCTTCAGGCGAGCGTCGATCCCGACAAAAAGGAACAATTCGATTCAGTCAAACGGTGGTACGAGGGGGATTGGAAAAATCTCGATAAGAAGTTGCAAAGTTCCATCGTCGAAGGCATCTCAGTGTTTCTTTCGCTCTTTGACGACAATCCAAGGGTCAAGCGCACATTTTGCCCGCCAGCGGAACTGTATCGAGGCGTACAAAGGCCGGCGTCAGGTCGTAAACCACTTCCCCCAATTGCAACTCTGCTGGAGCACGGCAAAGTCGTTGCGCTGAACTTTCCGGCCAGCATGAACCCGGGACTAGCGCGAGCCATCGGCGTGATGCTGAAGATGGATTTTCAGCGGGCCGTCTTGAATCGAATCCCACGTATTGCGGCGAAGCCAAGTCAAGCTTGGCGGCCCATCCTCTTCATATGCGACGAATACCAGCACTTTGCAACCGTTGGCGAGAACGAACCCAGCGGCGACGAGAAATTCTTTACGTTATCCCGACAAGCAAAATGCATTCCGATTGTCGCAACACAGAGCATTAGCTCATTGAAAACGACGTTGCCAGGCGAGACGTGGCGAACTCTGCTGCAAACCTTTCGGACAAAAGTCTTCCTTGCGTTGTCCGACGACTTCTCGGCCAAGATTGCTAGTGAATTATGCGGACAAGATGAAAAGTGGCGGCTCAACTACAACATTTCAGAAAGCGGCCACGATTCGAGGGTGAGCTATCTGACAGGCAAGCCCTTGGCCGATAAGGCCCACATCAGCACTTCGAAAACATATAGCCAGCAACGTGACTACCGGTTTGACATGAAGACCTTCACGGAGCTCCGTAACGCTCAGTCCGTCACTTTGGCATACGACGGGCTCGACCCATTGCCGCCGATGTTTTGCTATTTGAAGCCGTACTTCAATGACGTAAACAGATCCTATTTTCTCCAACTCGCGGACGGGCAGCTCTAATGAATGGATTCGAACTGATACTTCCGTTCCTCCGTCCGATCCAGCACTTGGTTCTGGACCCGGACATCAGCGAGATCATGGTGAACGGCCCTGAGCGGATCTTCATTGAAAAAGCCGGCCGCCTTCTGGCAGTCCCTGAAGTGAAACTTACCGCTGAATCCCTCATGGTCGCAGTCAAAAACATTGCCAGGCGATTAGGAGATGACATCTCGGACGCAAAGCCGATCCTTGACTCCCGACTGCCAGACGGCAGCCGGGTTGCGGCCGTAATTCCGCCTTGCAGCATTCACGGCGTTGCACTTACCATCCGAAAGTTCAACTCCCACAAATTCAGGATGAAAAACCTCATCGAAATGGAAACAGTCACGGCTGAACTTGCAAAGCAATTGGAAGACTTCGTCGTTCAGCGAAAGAACATCCTGATCTGTGGCGGTACTGGCAGCGGAAAGACTACGCTCACCAATGTGCTGATGGAATTCATCCCAAACGAGGAGCGTCTCGTCCTGATCGAAGACACCGCGGAACTCCAGATTCAAAAGGAAAATGTCCTCCGATTCGAAGCTCGCCGCGAACAAAACGGCCTGCCAGCTGTCACAATCCGCGACCTCTTGAAAGCTACACTAAGACACAGGCCAGACCGAATTATCGTCGGTGAAATTCGCGGCGGAGAAGCTTTTGACCTTCTCCAGTTGCTCAACACTGGCCACAAAGGGACGATTTCGACTGTCCACGCCAACTCCGCCGCTCAGGGGATTTCTCGGTTTACCACCTGCGTGTTACAGAGCGGCGTTGAAATTCCTTTTAGGGCCATCAAACATAGTATTGGAGAATCTCTTCATGTTTGCGTTCAGATTGAGCGCATTTCTGGGAAACGATGTGTCACGGAGGTTCTGGAAATAGAACGCTACGACCACGACAAGGATCGGTATCAACTTCGGAGTGTTTTCCCTGGCCTATTGATGACTGCGTCCCCTTCACCAGTTCCAGTTGCCGTCTCCGAAACGGAGGGAGTGTAGGGCTCTGTCCGGCCTCTGTTTTGCTTCGCAAAACAAGGCTATCTTAGTTTAGTCCTTGTTTTGCGAGAATAGCCTTATGTAAAATAAGGCCTCGGAAGACAGCCCTTTGTTTTGATTTCCCAAAACAAAACTGTCGTGCGATCCTTTATATTATGCGAACTGGCCAATATATAAAACAGGCCGCCGGCTACACCGCCTTCGTACCCTACGCTTTGCCTCCCGATCCGCCCCTTAAAATCGATACCGAACTCAATCGCTTGCTGTCTGACGCCGATTGGGCATTAGGTCGTCTTGACGGAATTGCGACTGTCCTTCCTAATCCCGATTTATTTGTCTCAATGTACGTTCGCCAAGAAGCCGTACTGAGTTCCCAAATCGAGGGCACGCAGAGCACATTGGAAGACGTCCTCCAGTTCGAAATAGACTCGAAAGGGCAGGAATTCCCGAAGGACATCCACGAAGTTGTGAACTATGTCAGCGCCATGAACTACGGATTGTCGCGCCTAAAAGCTCTGCCGCTAAGTCTGCGTTTAATACGAGAAATCCACGTGAAGCTGCTCGCTGGAGTTCGCGGTTCAAATCGTACTCCCGGCGAATTTAGAACCAGCCAAAACTGGATCGGCCCCCAAGGATGCACCCTCGCGAATGCGACCTTCGTACCGCCACCAGTCCACGAAATGGACACGGCCCTCGATAATTTAGAAAAATTCTTGCACGAGGAATCACTCCCACTACTAATTCAATGCGGACTGGCCCACGCACAATTCGAGACTATTCATCCCTTCCTTGACGGAAATGGCCGAATAGGAAGGCTCCTGATCACCTTTCTTCTTTGCCAGAAACGGGCGCTTGAGCGCCCGCTTTTGTACCTCAGCTACTACCTCAAAAAACATCGAACGGAGTATTACGACCGGCTCATGGCGATTCGCAACAACGGCGACTGGGAAGGCTGGCTTAAGTTCTTTGTTCGTGGAGTACACGAAGGAAGCTGCGAAGCCGCTGAAACCGCTCGAAACATCCTTCGCTTACGCGAAGAGCACCGCCGCGTGCTTAGTCAAACTCTCGCCAAAGAAAAATCCATGGCCGCGACGACATACGACGTGGCATTTCTTGAATATTTGTTCGAACAACCGATCGTCACGGTCCGCCTAGCACAAGAGACATTGAAGTCCGCATTCGTGACTGCGAATAAAGTCGTGGAACGATTCGTCAAACTTGGTTTGCTCCAAGAGATGACGGGATTTCAGCGCAATCGACGTTTCCGATACGCTCCTTATCTAGCTCTTTTTGAATCCGCCACCAAACAAGCTCAGTAGCAAATCCCTTAGTCCCACTCTTCGAAGAAATCAGGGTTCGCAAGAAGCATCCGCAACTGGTCCTTGACGCTAGCCGATTGCGGGTCGCTTCTCTTATCCAAATCCTGCAACATGGCCCTCGCATACTTGTCGCCGTTCGACACCCTTTGTAACCGCTTGAAGATTTTGGGAAGGATTCCCGCGTTGCTAGCCGCTATCGCGAGGTCCCCCGGAGCCCAAGAAGTTCTCGTGAACGCATCGACAAGCGCGACCCTCAGGTCTTTCCCCTGATCCCAGTCGTAGGAGCTGAACAGCCGGGAGAAAAAGGAAGGGCGGCGATTTTGTTTCTTAATTGCAATCGCGTATACATCGGCAAATACTTCGGCTACTACCCCGCCAAGCGGGAAACGCGCGTTATCAAGCGCAAAGCGAAGCATCTTCCCACACAGAACCTGCCGGACCTGAGCACCCGATTCGACACCAGAACGCCTAACTACTCGAATGAATGACTCTTGCACGCCCTCTGGGAAAGATTTCCTCACTGAGACCATCAATGAATCGCAAAGGTCCGGAAATATGCTAGGTCGCCTCACGTAAATTGCTTTAGGTGCTTTAGACAACCAGTCCCATACCCTTGCTGCCGGACCAGTGCCTAGTGAACCACTACGAACCAACAAGCTCGCGAGTTGTGAACCCGAAACCGTCTCAAACCACTTCGTGGCGCGTTCGCTCTCCAGCAGAACTTTCAAATCCTCCGGGCCTCCGGGCTTGGCGGCAATCGCCAATATTGCTGCTCGCATAGTTGAGTCAAAAAGCTGCGGAAAAACCGCACGGCCTTCGTATCGGAACACCAATCCGGCAAGTTCTGCCGACTCTGCCAAAGGCAACTCAGGAGTTTCACTTAACAATTTCGAGAGAGCACCCTCAATGGATTCTTTTCCTGAAACACCTGCCAACAGAAGGCTTCTAACAATTCTCACGTCGCTTGACACGAGATCTCGTAACCAATATGGATAATTCCCTTGCGCTCTGTTCGACAATATCGCGGTAACAACGAACGCTAGGTTTTCGCTAGCGATCGTTTTATCGTCAAGCAACTCGGTAAAGCCGCTTCTGCTAAACGGGTAAGTCGATGCCACAATCTGCGATAAACCGTCCGACCATTCCGTGGTCGAAGACGACCACTGCCGCACAAGCTGCGGATAGGACGGCGAGATGTGTTTCGAAATCACATTCCTAACCATTGAGTTTGAGAAATGTTCACTCGTTTGGTAAAGGGAAGAAAGCGCATCACGTACATCGTCTTCACCAGTATCTTTTAATAGGGCCTCAAGCAGTTCTTCGTTACCAATGCGACTCGCCAGAGGGAGGAGGGAGTTTCGTACAAATCTCACCTTCTCCTTATCGCATGTCGCCGCCAACCAATCAGCGATGTCGCGAATAGCTCTCTGATCTCCCAGCTCCACATACATCGCCGCAAACGTTGGCTCCTGCCGGAACAGTTCAGCCGCGACATCAGGATGACTTTGCAGGACCGTCAGCCGAGGCGAACTGTTCTTGGCCAACTCGCGCAGCCCAAGCATCACTCCTTGAGCGAAAGGGCCGTTTGCACCGAACGCTGTATCAGCGAGCCATGTTCCGCTGGCCTCAATTGCTGCTTCAGGATTCCTGAGAGTAATCTTCTCCACAGCTAACGCAAGGGGCTTTTCAAATTCACTCGCGACATCTCGAAGCGATTGGCGGCGAAGACGATCATCAATCAGACGCAGGCTAACGAGGGCCTCGCCAGCGGCTTCAGCGCGCGCAGCGGATGAGATTGCGTCAGAAAGTACCTGCCTCTTCAGCGGTATAGCCAGTTCAGGGTCGTATGCCAGTGACTCGACTACATCAATTGCGCCCACACCAGCTGTCGGCGACTCTTCAGCCCTCGATCGTAATTCGCGTACCAGTGATAACTTTCGTGCGGCGGTAGGATCCTCGCCTAGTTCGTTCCAGATCGGAAGCTGATCCTCGTGGGAAGGCAATCCTGCATGCGAAGAAAAGAGTGCTTGTACCCAATATTGGGACCAAGGCTCGGGCTCCGCATTATTCTGGGAACTGCGCGCCGACAGTCCTGCTTCTAGTAGGTGCTCGGAAGACAGTTTTGCGAACCGTGAATACACCTCGGACGGTGCAAACAGCAGATCAAATGGGCGGTCCTCCAAGCGACGCAGTTGCAAACTAAAGGTGCAACTCGAGAACGCACGTCGCAGCTTCGGCCATAAGTGTTCTGCTATCCGCCATAGGTATTCGTCGGGCTCTGCCGCATCAAACCACACGATTGGCCTCAAACCGTCGCCAAAATATCGAGAAACGAAAGACTGAGCCGTATCAACCCCGATTTCGAGACGATGAGAAGGGTGTTCACTCGTGGTATTCGATAGAAAAACCGGCTCAGAAAAATCATGATCGGGATTGGTCCGGGGATTCTGGAACATCCGATCAAGTCTTCGTAGATCGGTCATCTCACCCCAAAACGGCATTGGGACCAAAATAGTATGCGTCAATACGCAACCCGACCTCGGAGCGTCAGGGTCGCCCCAGGTCCGCGCCACCGCAAAATGCTTCTTACTGGGTAATGGATATAGTGTTAAGTAGGTCGGGATTTGCAGCCCTGATGAAAGGCTACCCGACAAATCACTCAGACGCGACACCAACTCCGCGTCCCGTTCAAGGAGCTTCGTACTCGCGGCGATTTGTCCGTGTCCCCCGCGATAGCCGTGAAGAAGTTGATGTGCAGTAGCCTCCGCCACAGGTCTTAGGTGCTCCGATCTTCATTTGCGTCTAAAGTTCCGAGAGCCCACGCTATTGGAAGAGTCATATCTCTCGACGTTTCTACTTTTCCCGAAAGCGAGTGCACAACTTCCCCCGCTCTTCGCGGATCTCCGCTCAGGTACGCGGCCTTGAATTCCGGATCGGTCTTCAAATCTCCTTCGGCAACCGATACCCCAAAGTATGTAAATTCAAACTCATCGTCATTCGCTTCAATATACTGCGAAAGTAGCGGTAAATTCGCTGTGACCCATTCTCTTGGTCCCGCTTGACTCTGCTCATTCGGAGCACGATCCCAAGCCGCAACGACAACTCCCACGCGCGGCTTATACTCTCCACCGACCTTTTCCGTAAATGCTTTCCGCAAAAATTGAAGCCAATCCACCAGGACTACCTGCGTAGGCGTCTTTGCCTTATTCTTTGTATCTTTTTCTGGGACAACCGCAGGCAACGGAGCACCAAAATTAATCGGACAATTCACCCAATCTAGCGGGGCGATGAGTTCATCGGAGTCAATTCGCACAAACAACAGGCACCCACAACCTTCCCGAATAGCTCCTTCCCAATCTTCAGACCATTGTCTCGTTCGGAAGATCGATAGAATCTCTTCTCCCGACAAGTCCGGCACAACCAGTGTCCAGGAGAGAGTTTTGCCACCGACCGAGCTTTTTACGGGTATGGGAGTTTGGTCGTGGACATCCGACGACGTATGCGGAGCAAATTCTCCCTTAAGCAAATGGCTGGCACCAGTCTTTAGGTATTCCAGGTCTGGCGGGAGTTCACTGTTTGCTAAGGCGCTGTCCCCTAGCCGAAGAGCGAGCCACAGTCGCGCGAGAAAATTCGATTTACCTGCGTCCGGTCCACCAATCATTAATACTGTGCGGCGTAGCTCGTCGTGGTTGTTACTCATGCCCTGAACTCTTGAAAAACGCGCCCTACGCGTGGTTGCCCATGCAACAGGCCGTCGTCTCCGTACCTCTCTCGGATCGTGGCCGTCAAAACAGCCTCAATCGCAGCAAACACGCCTGTTCCACTCTGTACCTGCTCAGGGTTTCGCGAGAATGCCGAGCACAAAATTGCAGTTGCACCAAAACCCAAGCCCCTTATGTGTTCGCGCAAGTCGTTTGCGACCGGAGGCATCTTGCCGCCGAATTCATCGCATTTAGTGACCAAAACCACGAATGGTGTACTCTTCGGAACTTTTACATCCGTCGCCAACCTCTCGCTGAAATACCGCATATCCTCTAGTTCGTCGTGCCGCTGGTCAGATAATAGGCGATTTCCATCCACGACCAAGATGACGCCATCCGCCCGTTGCAGAAACTTGAATGCTTCCGCGCCCGTCTGACGCATTATCAGATTCTTCGTCCACTCACCCGGAAGGTCTGTTAGCAACAAATCGAACCGCCGACGTTCTGCATCGGACCTGCGGATCGCCAGATGTAAGAGGCTTGGTTGTCTCGAATCGGACAGAACGGTGTGATCCACAAGTTGGTCGGGCAATCTTCCGTCTTTCCATTCGCGTAGTCCGCGGGCCCGGTCCTCGAAGGCTTGCAGACTCAAGCTGCCAGCGAATCGATAGGGATCGGGTAACTTTCCCGCAGAAGCAGTGAGGTATAAGGATGAGAGAAAGCAGGTCTTGCCTGCGTCCGTCACGCCAAGCACACCGATCAGGTGGCAGTATCGTGCCCGCATGACCTCCGCTGCATCTTCCGTTCCCAGCTCGTTCCCTGAGTGAAATTTTCTGCCGAGTTTTTTTGTCTCTTCTCTTTCCACCGGCGTCTGTGTGGGTGGGTTCTTCTGAACAAGTGGATTCGTTAATTCCTCGTCCGGGATGAAATGAGCACATAGCGCGGGATCAGGCTGAGACAATAGGCATTTTCCCGTCGCAGCGACAGTACAATCTGCCTTTTCACAATTGCCCTTCGTCATGAGGTTTCCTCATCAGTTTTGCCGAGCACTCGATGAATTATCTTTTCTCGGAAACCTTGCTGCGCCCATTCCGTCGCGCTGCGCCCCTGATTCACAGGTATCCCAGTAGCCGTCGTAAACTCCTTCCCCAGTTTTGCGCCTTCCGCGACATCCTGTAGTCGTTTGCACGCCCACGAGACCGGCAGTAACGCAGGATGCCCCGCGACAATTCCTTCGACATCGCTATCGGTTGTGCAGAGCGCGTTTCGCGCATTTTCAGGGGAGTCTGTCAGCATCTTTTGAATAGTTAATCCCGCTAGATCACTCTGCTTGCGCCCAGACTCCACCGCTCGCTTCACCATCCCTATCGCGCTTGGCGAAGGGGGTAGTAATGCGCGCTTCGCCAGTTCAACACCCACACAAAGCGGCACCTCGGATGGCGTCAGTTCAATCACGGGCTTCCCGCCAAGGTCAGAATAGGCCTCAAACATCCACCACAGCGTGTCGATTTCCTCCCGATCGATACTCTCTTGCGCAGCAGCTTCCTTCAATGCGGCCTTAAGAGGCGTTAGAATCTTCCAGACCTCGGCAGCATCGCTCGATTCCTTGATTTTGTTGAATTGCTGTTGCGCCGTCGTACTCCGTTTCCTCGCTCGCTGCGCCGCCAAACGCAGATGCTGGTCACTGGCGTCCAGCAATGTTTCCAAAATCCAATGAAGGTATTTGTCCTTTGCCGCCGGCCTCAGCGACAAAGCAGATCTCAGCGACAAAGCCGCCAACAATCCCTGGCTTACGGTGCCCGCTGCTTTGCCGGTGTTGGCGACTAATTCGCCCACCGCTATTGCGGCCAGCGCTCGCAGTTCCAGCGCATTTTCCGTCACGTCTTCGGGCAGGGCAGTATCAAATTCTTTGATCGCTTTCAAAACGAGCCCTACGGTTGGTGAATCGTTTGTAAAAGGATGCTTGTCAAACCCAGAGACGATCCCCTGCACGCAATCCAATATCGCGTTACGGTTTTCCGCAGCAATCAGACTACCAAGCAACTGATTCGCGGCGTCCTTGCGCTTCCGCACTTTCTCGTCGTTCGGTTGAGGGTCTGCAATTCGAAGAAATTCAAATGTGTTGTTCAGCATTCTCCGTTACTTGCCCTCCGCTGAGAATGGATTACTGCTCCGCTTCTCTTCTGGAACAAGAGCCATCACAGCCTCCCATAAATCATGCAGTTTGCTCGAATCTTTAGCTACTGCATCCAAAGCCACACGCTCCAGCGTCTGCGGTATTGGCTGGTCTGCTGTTTTCGGGAGTGCATCGATATCGACCAATACCTTCAATCGCTGGCGCCAATCCAGATAACGCCAGAACAAATACCGAAGACGTTCAAATCCAGCACTTTCGCTTTTCATGCCAGACCCACTCCGCGCAGTGGCCGCGAGCCGCCCGCCAACTGTTTCGACGTCAGCCGGTTTAGCAGCCGGTTTAGCAGCCGGCTTCACCGAGGCCGCGACATTCTTGTCGCGTGCGCCCGCATCCACGTTCGACTCCGCGTGGATGGCTTCGAACTGAATGTTCGGACATAGGATTTCGACGGTTGTCGAATCGCCAGCTCCTTCTAGTCGACGCCGATCCGCATCAAATCGAACCTTCTCCTGGACCCATACCCGTGGGAACACACGAACGATAAGCTGCCACTGTTCCTTTGCTTTTTCGCACTCAAACTCGATCCAGTTGTAAGTATAACTGTAGCCCTTTTCGGGCGGGTTCGCAGCCCCGGCGTATACGACGAGCCATTCCTTCTTGGTCAGTCCGTCCGTCGTTTTGTGAAGGTTCAGCATGTGCTCGTGTCCCACCATGATTACGCGCGCGGTATTGTAGATGTGCTGTACAGCCTCGACCCGATCAATAAACCAGCTCAGTGGGTGGTGAACCAAAACCACATTTATGATGTTCTTTTCCTCCGCAATCATGTACTGCTTGTTTCCTAGGATCATTTTCCCCAGTGAGTCGCTTAGGTCGCTCACTTGAACGCTCGATAAGCCGTATAGTTGAAGCTTAATTCCTCCCGCGAAGTCAAAATTTCGGACCCAAAACGGACGCGACGTGGACTCGAAGTCGCAGCCATAACCTTCCGCGAAATTCCGGTACGCTCGTAATTTCGGAAGAAAGGGATTCGCGGATTCATCGTCTTGCGCAATTCCGTCAAGGTTTGCTTGGACCTGCTCAGGCGTGCTCAGCCGGAACTGAGCGTATATCATTTTCGCCTGATTAGAAATTGCGGCAACATCGCAGTCGTGGTTCCCCGGGATGCTGCTTACGTGAGTCTCGTCGCATCCAGAGGCCTTTGTCAGCTTCTCCAGCCATGCCGTTGCCTTCGCGTATTGTTCTTGTTTTCCCGAATAGGCGATGTCACCCGTGATCAGCAGTCTGGTTGCCGCACCACGCACTTTCGCTAGACTCTCTACGTCAGCAACTAGTGCGTTTCTGATGAACTCATGTTTCGGTAGGGTTCCTTCTTTTTCCTGGCCGAAGTGGATATCGGATAAATGTACGAATCGATAGGTCATGGACGCCTGCCCGAAAAGCACTCCAAAATACCAGTAAAAGGCTCGTCAAACGATACCGGAGCATTGTTCAAGATACCAGCATCAAATAGTTATCACCGCAAGTGGCACCTAAAGTGTTGTCTACTGGCGGCAGGATTGAGAGAAAGCAATTTTGAGTGTTTTCCGGTTGGAGCCTGACACTTGCCAAGGCTTTTCCAGTCGCAATCCTCAAAATAGCTTAAAAGTCTGATGGAGCAGAAGGTACGTATTCTAAGAAGCACCTAGCCTGCTTTGACATGAAAACGAGCTAAAATCTTCGAAGCTCCGTTCCAGACGAGGCTTATGGGGGAACACGCATGCTGGCGGCCACGCAGCGTGAAATCGAACACGTCACGGAATACATGAGGTCCCAAGCGCCCGATCTAACGGTGCAATTCGTTCAGAAGGTCTACGCGGAGAACGTGTTGCACATTCGTCATGACGTCTGGGACGTGCATACCGATGTCGATCGTTGGTGGGTCATTACCGAGCCGATGAACCTCTACTCGCAGGACCAATTTCCGAACATGGACCTGGCACTAACTTTTCACGTAGGCCTTTGCTTAAGAATTCCGCGCAGCGAACGGCAAAAATTGTCCGAACTTCCTGTCGAGCCATTTGCGGAATGCTACCGCTGCCTTCAGGAGGCGTCGGATGCCCTTGATCAAGCCTCCGAGGTTGCTGACTACCAGTCGATCGGCGTGCGGTGTCGCGAGACACTGCTGGCTTTTGTCGGCGCGGCGCAGACGGTCATGCCCTGGACCTTGCCTCAAGAGACACCGAAGAAGGCTGACCTGAATGCCTGGGCGGACCACATCTGCAGTGTTGCTCTGTCTGGTGCTTCACACGAGCATAGACGTCACCTATTCAAGACACTGCTGGAAAGCGCTTGGAAGTTCACGAACTGGCTAACGCATACCAAATCCTCAAAATGGCACGACGCTGAGGCTGCCGTCGCGTCCACTGAAAACGCGATAAGCCTCTGCACTTCAGCTGTCATTCGGCACATGCGAGGTGTGCCTGAGCAATGCCCCGCATGCGGATCACAGCGGTTGTCTCCTCAGCGCGGTTATCGCCAAGATCTTCCAGACGTGGAGTGGGAGCGGCCCACTTGCGACAAATGTGGCTGGGCTGGTGAGCCTGTTCCAATTGCCGAGGTGCCTCGGCGCCATGACCGTGCATCGGCTGCGCCCGAGACTGAATGCATCATTCCGACGACACCTCTCAGGCAACTAAAACGACCCAGGACGAAAGATTGAGTAAGTACCGCCTGCGGAGACCAAAGAACAAATCTTCTCCACTCCAGATTCCTGAAGTTCTTGGGTTGATACAGAAGTTTTTCAACGAAGTAGAAAGCATCCGCGCAACAATCGGGTTTGAGGACCCGATTTCTCATTGACGAGGTCTGCTCCACTTTCCCGGCTTGCGGGAGCCATTGGTGCCACCCAAGAGGCTCACTCTATTTCCTATTGCCGCCTTTTGCCGCCTCGCAAAATCGCTAAATCATTCAGAGCAAATGGGATGGTTGGTAGGGGCGGTGGGGATCGAACCCATGAGCTAGGGCTGTCGACGCGCGGAACTAAATGCCGAATATGGCAAGTGCCCGGTCGACTCGTACCATATCGAAGTGGTGAGTACGCAGAATTTCGAAATAACCGAGCCTATCACCCATGCACAGCTTGTGATCTGCTTGAAGCTTGTACCCATGGCAGGTTCCACAGATACACTGGAGGTTCTCCCGGCGGTCTGGATACCCTGCCCTCAATCGGCGGATGAGCCTTGCCGGCACGATGTGGTCTACATGTCGTTTCGTTCCTGTCTGCCTAAAACCCACGCCGCGGAACTCCACTTCGCAATTTCCGCGTAAGGCTGAGACGCGATGAGCTCTCCAGTCGTTCCGGTTCGGGGTCGTGCCGGGCCACTTGCGGTCCACACCTTCCCAACGCACTGGTTTTTCTTGCGTCCTAAATTTTGCCTTACAGAACTGGCATCGACGGTAACGGTATGTTCTGCTGCGAAGACACTTAGTTCTGAAGACTTCTGTTTGACTATTCTTGCAGTAAGGACAGCGCATGGTTATGAACCTCCATTCTTGCGGACTAGTTGCGCTCGATACGGCACACCTAGAGGTGGATAAAAGCACTGACAAAAAACTCGATCTCTATTGCGAGTCCTTCGAGTTGTGACCGAATTGGGATATTCTTCTTTCCGGCGCGCAGGGGCATTCGGGTGTTTTTCGCGCTTCAACTTTGCGCTTGACAAATACCCCATCTAGGGCATATTAAGAATGAAGACTTACTCGATTTCAGACACGGCGAAGCTCTTAGAAATTGACCGCACAACGCTCCGGCGCTGGATTCGGGAGAAAAAAATTCCTATTCCGACTCCGGGGATCGTTGAAGGACGGCTTTCGAAATGCTGGACGGAGGACGAAATGGCCAAAATTAGGGAGCAGAAGGCCGAGGGATACTGGGGTAAAGGCATAGATCGAAAGACTGGCAAGAAGGCCAAACGAACTAAGAAGTAAGCAAGCGGGACGCGACGGTGTTGGCACACCGAACGCGCCCCTAACCGAAGTCGCACGTCTGAGGTGCAACGATGGCTGCAGAAGAAGTTATCCATTTCCCATTCTGGGCGCAACTTTCCCGGCGACCTGATTCCTCGACTCCTTCCCCGCCTGAACCAGTGGCGCAACCCCCTCCCTAGCTAAAGACAGGGCGGATATTTGTCCTTTGCCGCGGCACTCTGAGCCGCTCCACTATTCGTGTGTCCCATCAACACCCTGAACACTCTTCGGAATAATCATTGAACGAAGAAACCTGAAGAACAGCCCCTAGCAGAAAATGGTGCGGAAATGAACAAGGCTGACGCCTATACAGAGATTTACCTCTGGAATCTGAAGATGGACCGGTTGATTCGTGTTCTCCAGCGCCTGGAGTTGCATTCCATTCGATCGCAACGAGAGCTGAAAGTCTACGCGATCCGGCTCGAAGAAATCCGCGCTGGACTGAATGCCGATTTTGCTGAAGCGATGGCCGCGCGAGAACGCGCCGACGAATTTCGCTTCTGGACTTGGCGAATTGCCTTGGAAAGACAAACAGAGAGAACAAATTGACCCAGTTCTAGCTGCGGCGAGCGCGGTTTCTCTCAAAAGAACTTCCCGTTTCCCGAAACCGATGGTTTCACCGACACCGCAGGCACCAGCATATCCATTGGTTGCCTTGCGTGTCGACACTGTCGAGCTTACAAGAGGGCACGGGATGGGTGAATGGAAAGCCCAAGTCAGCTTTCGGGTCCGCCAAGCTTTTCGAGACGAGCTTGCGGCGTTTGCTGCTCAGGAGAAGCGCACGCTTGGAAACCTCGGCGAGCTGATTTTGGAATGGGGCTTTGAACAGTTGAAGGCCGTCGGCTCCACACACCGACTGCTGAAATGCAGGTTTCAGGTGGCCCCGCGCCAGAAGAAGGGCCCGTGAAAGCCGCGCGTGAATCGCGCTCCTGGAGAGTCCAGATAGAGCCAGAAACCCTACCCTTTCTGCCGCAGCGAATCCATTCCAACAGAGTCGATTCCCCGTTTTTTAACCCTTTCTTCGTTTTCTCAGCGGAGCGCAGGTGAGTTCGTTCACTACAACCCGATTCCCAGTCTTCCCTCTAGCCAAGAGGCCTGAGGGTCGAGCCGCTGACTTTGGACAACCGGGTGGCTCACTCGCGGATGAAGACTTGCTGGCAGGGTTTATCAACGGCGACCAGGATGCTCTAGGCCTTCTCTTTCAACGATACGAACGAGTCGTCCGCAGCGTCGCCACACGTATCCTGCGGAATAGCGCGGAGGCTGAAGATCTTGTTCAGGACCTATTTATCTTCATTCAGCGGAAGTGCGGCATCTTCGACAGCTCGAAGGGTACCGCCCGCTCCTGGATTATCCAGATGGCCTATCATCGGGCCATTGAGCGGCGCCGCTACCTCACCACCCGCCAGTTCTATGCGCGGGCGGAAATAGAGAGTAGCACCGGTCATATGGTCGGAACACCGACCGCGGAGAGCGATTATTCCGCAGAAGCGGTTTTTGGGCGTAATGGTCTAAGCAAGGTGCTCAAGTCTCTGACGGACGACCAGCGTGAGACCCTGTGCCTGCACTTCTTTGACGGTTACACCTTGGCGGAGATCAGCCAAAAGTCGGGACAGACCCTCGGAAACGTGCGGAACCATTACTACCGAGGCCTCGCTAAGTTGCGGAAGCAGATGTTTGGGAATACTGTGCCCGTAGAACAACGGCATGAGAAATAAAACAATCAATCCGGAAGGCGACGGTTGGTCGGAAATGGAACCACACGGCAGATTCCTCGAGCTGTGCGCCATTTCAACCTCGGGCGACCTTACCGAGGAAGAAAAGAAGACTCTGCAGGGACACCTCACTGAATGTTCAAAATGCCGCCAAGCGTTGAAGGAATTCGAGGCTGCCGCTGGCATCGGCATGCCATTGCTTCATCCTCATTTGTCTAACACTGACTCCCTAGAGCTGGTGTCGGTTCCAGTCGAAGTTGCGAAGGCGGCTGCGGCGCATCAGACTAAGCAAATGGAAACACCACGCGAGGAAGCAGATCCTATCCAGCAAAGTGGTGCCGTCCGATTTCCACATCGAGACGGCGGCCGCCACATGCAAGTGAATTGGAATTACGTGTGGACGCCGTTTGCAGCTGCCGTCGTGCTCACAGTCGCTTTGGGAATTTATTCATTTCAAGTTGGAAAGCACAGGGGTCAAGAGGTCGTCCAGGTGACGCCCAACATCGACGCTCGGAGAGTTGACGCTCTCGAACAAACGATAAGCGATGCTAGTCACGACCGCGAAGTCTTGAAGGTGCAGCTCGCCGACCGGGACCGCATGATTGTTGAGCTGCGCCGCAAGGTTGGAGACCAGGCTGCGGCTCTGAACGAGATGAAGAATGCCCAGATCAATTTGGAGCATTCTCTCCAGAGTGACAAAACCGAGAAGCAGCAAGTGGCTCAGGAACGAAGCACGCTCTCCCAGCAGATGGACATCGCTCAGACCTCGTTACAGAAGACTCAGGAGGAACTTGATTCCCTGCGGCAACAGCGCGCACAGGATCAATCGCGCGCCGAGAGTTTCGAAGCTCAGATTCGGGAGCTTCATGGTCAGCTTCGAGAACAGGAGCAGGAGGTTGGCAAACAGCAGGAATTGCTCGCCCACGACCGGGATATCCGCGAGCTCATGGGAGCTCGGGAACTTTATATTGCCGAGGTATATGACGTCGCGCGGGATGGGCAGACGCAAAAACCGTATGGCAGGATCTTCTACACCAAAGGAAAGTCTCTCATTTTCTACGCGTATGATCTCGACCAGCAAGCCGGTTATAAGAGCGCCAGCACGTTCCAGGCGTGGGGCAGCCACGGCCTTGACAAACAGCAAGCTACCAGTCTGGGCGTCTTCTACGAAGACAACGCTGCCAAGAAGCGCTGGGTGCTGAAATTCGATGATCCTAAGAAGTTGGAACAGATCAATGCCGTCTTCGTAACCGTTGAACCCAATGGCGGAAGCCACAAGCCAAGCGGGAAGCCCCTCCTCTTTGCCTATTTGAAAGTTGAGCCAAATCATCCCTAGTCAGGGTCTTCTACAGCTGTTTAGAAAATATCGGGATCGCTGTCATGCCTAGGGAGTGATACAACCGTCGGAATCTCCTGCGTAGACCAGGTATGTGTGTCCAAATCCGTTTGCTACAGGAGAGACAGCGTGCGTGAAGTCACTTTCCTTCTTATCGTGAGTCTGCTGTGCATCGCCCCGGCGAGCGCGCAGTCCCCGACTGCGACGATCAATGGCATCGTGCTTGATCCCTCAGGAGCGGCAATCGCGGGTGCTCAAGTTGTGGTGGTGAATGATGCTACCGGAATTCAGTACACCGTCAAGACAAACGGAGAGGGTATCTATGTTGTGCCTAACCTCCCCCCAGGACCATATCGCATCCAGGTGTCAAACAACGGATTTAAGACCATCATTAAGCCCGACGTTGTCATTCATGTTCAGGACGCGCTCGCGATCAACTTCACTCTGCCGATCGGGGCCGCATCAGAGGTAGTCACGGTTGAAGGGGGTGCACCGCTCATTAACACGGAAAGTGCGGCGGTTAGCACGGTCGTGGATCGCACTTTTGTCGAAAATCTGCCGCTGAATGGACGGAGCTTCAATACTCTGCTTCAGTTGACTCCCGGGGTGGTCATCGTGCCTTCGAATGCTGATGGCTCCCCAGGACAATTCAGTGTCAACGGGCAAAGGACCAATGCAAATTCCTTTCAAGTGGATGGCGTCAGTGCGAATTTCGGTTCAGGGAAACAGTCACAGGAGCAACTCGCTGGTGGCGCGCAGGCCTTTAATGCCTATGGCGGAACGAGCAGCTTGGTTTCGGTGGATGCAATGCAGGAGTTCCGCATCGTAACGTCCACGTTTGCCCCGGAATATGGACGCACCCCCGGCGGTCAAGTCAATATCGTCACGCGTTCGGGCACCAATGAGGTCCACGGGGACGCCTTCGACTATTTCCGAAATGATGTTCTGGATGCGAACGATTGGTTCATAAACCGTGCTGGGAAACCGAGGCCGCCTGAACGGCAAAACGACTTTGGGGGCGTACTTGGTGGGCCTATTCTCCGTGACAAGACATTTTTCTTTTTTTCCTACGAGGGCTTGCGGCTCCGCCAGCCGCAGGGGGCTGTAGACGAAGTGCCTACTGTTGCTTTACGTAACTCTGCCGTTCCAGCCGCCCAGCCGATCTTGAACTCTTTTCCGTTGCCAGATGATAAGAATGCGACCGGCAGCCTAGCTCCCTTCACAGCCGGCTTTTCAAACCAAGCTGTGATGGACGCTTACAGCGTAAGAGTCGACCAAAGGCTCGGCAGCAGGGTGAATTTATTTGGGAGATACAACTGGTCTCCGTCTCAGACGAATGGACCAGTTCCGTCTTCCGTGAACATCCTGGATGGGCTCAACCTGGACACGACGACGGTTACGCTTGGGGCTGCTGTGCAGATATCAAGCAGGTTGACGGACTCGTTCAGATTCAACTATTCCAGGCAGCAGGAGAGCAGAAATTTTCAGAGCGATGCAATCGGAGGCGCCAAACCGCTTAGTGAGAGTGTATTGTTTCCTGCAGGAACGTCCCCAACCGGCGGCGAGGGAGTTTTTGTCACCTTTGATGGCCTTGAAGCGGTGTTGGGGAACGATTCCAGAAACCGAACTTCACAATGGAATATCGTAGATGATCTTGTATTCGTGAAGGGTAGTCATCAGCTCAAATTCGGAGCCGACTTTAGAAGACTGTTGTTGGATTACGGCGGCCAAGCGTTCGAGCCAGTCTACTATTCCACTGACGTCCAAAGCTTTGCCTCAACCGGTACTGCGTCGTTCTTTGAAGGCTTTGCGGTCGAACGATCAAAGATTTTGTTTCCAGCGTTTTCTGCCTATGCGCAGGATCAATGGAGCATCAGGCAGCGCTTAACATTGACGTACGGGGTGCGGTGGGAGTTGAACCCAGCACCTTACGGCCAGGATGGGACACAACTACTTGCATGGCAAAACACAGACACTCCCGCACAGATTTCTTTAGCACCGCCAGGTTCGCCAATTTGGAACACTACTTACGGAAATTTCGCGCCACGCGTGGGCATTGCCTATAAGGTGCGCCCGGACAGCGACTTCGTAGTGCGGGGCGGATGGGGGATATTTTACGACCTAGGTTCCGGCATAGCTTCTGTTCTGGCTTCAGAGTATCCCACTCGAGGTGATAGCGGTTTCCTGGCTGGCACCTTTCCACTTCCCATCGCGAGCACGGCTGTAGTTCCGTCACCCGGTCTGGTACAGATTCCCTATGGCCCCGGCGCAATTAATGGGTTTTCGCTTGGCCTCGACCTTCCGCGCTCCTATCAATGGAATGCGGCGGTTGAGAAATCGTTTTGGGGAAGACAATCACTCTCGGTGACCTATCTTGGTCAGGCAGGCCGTCGCCTCCTTCGGCAGGATGTGCTAGGCAATCCCAATTCGAACTTTTCGCGCGCCAACTTCCTGCTGACTCACAACGGCGACACCTCGGACTACGATGCGCTACAGATCCAATTTCGAAGGCCAATGGCCAGGCGTATACAGGCGCTCTTAAACTATACGTGGTCGCATTCCATCGACACGGCTTCAGGTGACACCCAACAGAGCGTTCCCGGCACGATTTCTGCCATCTCAAATGACCGCGGCTCGTCCGACTTCGATGTTCGCCATCTCTTTACCGGCGCGCTCGCTTATGATGTGCCGGGCGCTCGCGGTAACCGATCTCTGACCGCGCTGAGCAATGGCTGGTCGCTCCAATTCGTTGCGAGTGCACGGACAGGGCTTCCGGTTCAAGTCACGACATTTGTGCCTGCCCCAGGAAATCTGTACACCACGCGTCCGGATTTGGTGCCTGACCAGCCGATTTGGCTGTTTGGTTCTCAATATCCTGGAGGAAGGGCGCTCAATCCCGGCGCATTCGCGGTGCCCGCCACCGTGCGTCAAGGAACGCTGCCACGAAATAGCATCCCGGGCTTCGGCTTCGCTCAGCTTGACACCTCTTTGGCCCGCAAATTCAATTTTACGGAAAGAATTGGTCTCGTATTCAAGGTCGACGCTTTTAACATTCTCAATCATCCAAATTTTTCTTCCTTCGCGCCTTTCGGCCTGAATTTCAGCAATCCACCTATCCCGCTGTTTGGTCAGGCAACACAAATGGTGAACAAGGGATTGGGCGGACTGAATGCTCTTTACCAGATGGGAGGCCCGCGGTCTCTGCAACTCTCCCTGAAGTTGGTGTTTTAAGAGGCCTCTGCTGCCGTTAGTTTCCAAGATACCTGGTGCCATGAAATCTCTAAAGTGTCTCTTCGTATTGACGTATTTCGTAAGTCCTCTGCTAATTCAGGCTTGGGCGCAACAAGTCGTTCCCTTGTCCGTAGAGGACGTGCTAGGTGCGCGTTCGTTTGGGCAATATTCGCCGGCACAAATATCGCCTGACGGTAAGTGGGTGGCTTACGTCGTGGTGGACAATCACCGCATGGCATCCTTCGACATCAGGAACCATTTGCAGACCGGAATATCAGGAGCTCCTTTTTCTGGCGATGTCTGCTTGACGGACATGACGAGCGAAGCCACCCAGTGTCTCACCGGTGATAAAAATAGCAATTGGGATCCAAGTTGGTCACCAGACGGGCGTTACCTGGCCTTTCTCTCTGACAGGGATGGCAGCGGCCAAGCGAAGGTCTGGGTTTGGGAGGCAGCCAGCAATCAATTGCGAAAGGTGTCGGACGTCAGTGTTCGAGCTGAACGCATACAATGGTTACCGGATAGCCTACGGCTCTTGGTCACTGTCCTTCCCGACGATGTTACTCCAACCGAGTACGCCAAGCGTGTGCTCGGACCGGAGACCGCCAATTCGGAAATAAGGAACCCTTCTGGATCCACGGTCCTAGTCTACCGATCCACGGCCATGGCGGAGAATGATCGGAAACAGTCGCGAAGCGCCCAATGGAGTTTGGAAACCTACCTGCGCGACCTTGCTGTCATCGAAGTCGGCAGCGGTCTAATGAAGCGCATTGACCGTGGACACCGGGTAGCCAAGTACTCGCCTTCACCCGACGGCTTTCATGTGGCTTTCACAAGCCCCACACGCTTTGCAGATTCCGCCACGCAACAAATCCTCTTCGATCTTGTGATTATCAACCTGGCGACCGGAGAGAGATGGATGGCGGCTCCCGATGTTCCGTTCGACTACGACGGCTCAGCGTTCAGTTGGTCGCCCGATGGTTCCCGCGTGAGCTTTCAAACCAGCAGCATCCAAGGAGAGGGAGCCTGTTACGTCGTTGGAGCAAACGGCCTGGGTTCACCTTATAAAGTTACCGAATCCCTGCCGCAATCGCCTTACAGCGCGGCTGCTCCGTTGTGGGATACGAGCGGGCGTCGCATTTACTTCATCGATGGCGGGGCACTTTGGCAGGCTGCTGCAAAAGGAGGAAGAGCGGCTGAGTTGTCAAACATAGCGGACCACAAAATCCTTCAGCTGGTCGTCGGACCCGATAATCGTATTTGGTCTTCGAACGAAGGCAAATCGATTATCGTGTTGACGCGCGCCAATGGAAAAGATCAGTCAGCCTTTTATTCCATAAATCTGGAAACGGGCAGGAGTTCTAGACTTCTGGAAGACGGCCGATGTTTCACATGTGTTGTGCAGAAACAATGGGTCAGCGTTACTCCAAGTGTTCAGCAACTGGTGTATTTCGCCGGAGACGCCCAGCACGATGCGGATCTGTGGGAGACCGATCCTGCTTTCAAGCATCCACGGCGACTGACTCATCTCAATCCTCAGTTGGGGAAATGCGAGATGGGTGCAAGCCGGCTCATAGAGTGGCAGAGTTTGGATGGCGAATCGCTTAAGGGAGCTTTGTTGCTTCCGGCGGGGTACCTGCCGGGAAAACGATATCCGCTCATCGTCAATGTATATGGTGGAGTGCATCATTCAGATCGCTTGAGCCATTTTGGATTCGGTTACGCCGGAACCGACAATATGCAGCTACTTGCTACGCGCGGTTACGCGGTTTTGGTGCCCGACGCACCTCAGCATCTCGGCACGCCAGTGCTGGATTTGGCAAAGACGGTCTTACCTGGAGTAAACAAAGTCATCGAGATGGGAATTGCTGACCCTGATCGACTGGGAATCATGGGGCACAGCTACGGGGGATACTGCACGCTCTCTTTGATCGTGCAAACAACCCGGTTCAAGGCAGCAGTGATGAGCGATGGAAGTGGCGATCTGGTGGCAGAATATGGCCAAATGGCCAAGGACGGTTCGACCTACAACGTGTCGGTTCTCGAGAGCGGGCAAGGATTGATGGGAGGGGCGCCGTGGCAATATCGGGAACGGTACATCGAAAACTCTCCCATTTTTTATTTGGACCGAATCGAGACTCCCTTGTTGATTACTCATGGAGCCGAAGACACTGCGGTTGCTTCTTTTCTCGCCGATGAGGTTTTTGTAGGGTTGCGCCGACTAGGCAAGGAAACAGAATACGCAAAGTACCTGGGAGAAGATCACTCACCGGTCTATTGGAGCTACCCGAATCAACTGGACTATTGCGCTCGACTAATTACGTGGTTCGATAAGCATTTGAAAGAACCCACACCATAATGTGGCATCGTCGTCTATATCTATCGGCGACATGCGGGTTTAAGGACTTTCATTGTGGATGCGGCAACTGATCAATGATTTCTTGAGATGAATTTCCGAGCACCCAGTTTTGCGCTTCAGTGACTCTGCATCCCTTTCTGTTTTCAGCGACATAGACCTCCGTAAATCCGAGTTCGCCACGGGTTTTGCGCTGGAGCGCCCAAACATCGGGCGCTCCAGCAATTGCTTACTCATCTGCTTCATACGCTGGAATGGTGCGCACACGTGGATCACTTTCGCTGTCCACGGTACTGCCCTGGTTCTTTGTGTTTCCCTGGACCGCTTCCAAAGCGCGACCAAGTACTGCAATTTCTGGCTTGACGTATTTCATTGTTTTCACCTCCTCCCCTTTTCTATTTGCTCTGGCTGAGACCAAAGTCTTATCCTCGCGTCCTCATCTTTCGATTGCTTCTTTGTCGCGATTAATTCGTATTCCTAGACATGACCTTCACATGCGCTGCTTCAGGGATTCGCGGAACGGCTGGAATCTCACCAAGAGAGCCGAAATTGCGCAAGACTTTCCAATGTCTCAGGTTTCGGAGCCAAAGCTCTGCACCCAAAGTGCGCATCAGATGGACAAGCGGGACCTCTTGTCCGTGCCGAGCCTTTTGTAGAGCGTCGATGAATTCTGCTGAATCGGTGATTCCGAGCGAACTGGTGAGCAGGCGCTCGCTGATTTTCATCAAACTTGGCCACTCGGCCGAAATATTGGCTATGGGTCCTCGCACAACAAAAGCCTTTCGCCTTCTTTGCAAGAGTTCGGCTGGCACGATCCCGATGAGCGCACGGCGCATGAGGGAACGGCGGTGGCCGGGGCGAACGAGCTGTTCGCGCGGAACGGCATACATGAATTCCAGCAAGTCACGGTCGAGATAAGGATATCGTTTCTCGAAGAGTGGTTCCGGCGGCATGGGGCAACACCCCAGTTGTCTCCGCAAGAAATCTAGGGTGCCTAGATTGCCTTGAAAGCTCGGAAGCGGGCCGAACAGCTTCACATGCGTTTCGTAGCCCTGCAGTGCTGCGCCGTTCCGTTTTACAAATTTGGGATTCAACCAGGGGGCGGGGCGCTTGTACTTTGGGACTCTGGCCAATGCGGCCGGGAAAAACCCCCGAGCTGCTTCGAAGAAGAGGTAGAACCAGGGTTTTCTCTTGTCCAGGGCCCAGATTTTGAGTTGATGAATGAGCACCCTGATCCTGGCTCTCGCGATTAGATCCTCAAGTTCAGACATTGGGGTTGGAACACCGCCGGTGACCTCGTCGCCACCGATGCCGGAGAGCACGACACGATTCCCCTGCGAGGCCATGCACGCTGCAATCTGTTTGGCAACTCGATTGGGGCGTCCACTCGAACCTGGAGTCACCGCAAAGCAGTCGCTATCAAATTCAAACTTGAAAGATTCTTCTTTGCCGACATCGATGTGGCAACCGCTTCGGCCACGCTTTTCTTCAACCTTGGTGAAGTAGGGGCGCTCATTCCAGTTGGGCTCGGAGTCGTCATAGTAGGAAATCGTATCGAGGTCTTGGGTTTCGGCAGCTCCATGGGCCATGATCGTGTCTGCCATACAAACAATGGAGGAGGAATCCATTCCGCCGCTGAGCTCGGCGAGGATAGGGCTGTCCGAGCGCAGCCTACGCCGGACGGATTCTCGGAAAACCTGCCGGAAGTGCTCTTCGTATTCGTCGTCGGTCCGATAACGTACGCTCATCCCCGGACTGAAATCCCAATACTTACTCACCATCTGCCGCCCAGGCTCCAGCCGGACGAAGCAAGACGGCGGGACAGAATGGATTCCTACGTAAGGAGTCAGATGGGTCGCTGGAAAGAACGACAGCCAGCCTGCGATGTATTCTTCTTCGAGTGCAAACGTCTTCCCTGCCAGAAGGACTAGCGGATCAAGCATCGTGCTCCACGTAACTTGCTTTTTGTCCACCGAGTAGTAGAGATGTCGCGTCCCGATGAGGTCTTTGGCCAGGATCACTGACCGGCTTCTTGGATCCCAAACCGAAAGTGCCCAATCGCCTCGCAGCTTGGCAAAGCATTCCGTTCCCCAGGCCTCATAGGCTGCCTCAACCATTGCGAGGTCCGTCGCACCAGTTGTTAATACGTCTTTCAGTTCGCGGACGAGTTCCTCGCCGTTGTCGAGCCTCCCGTCCCAGGTCAGCACCGCGCCCGAAGGGGTAACACACGGCTGGCTCTCTTTCCGTGACTCCCTAGTCGTATGGAATGCTTTGTAGAGGATGCTGACATTATCCTTTATATAGGCGCCTCCCCCGTCCGGCCCGTAGGGCGCGAGCATCTCTCCAGCCTTTGCCAAATACTCCTGGTCGGCCGGGAGGTCGTCGACATTCCATCTTCCGAACTGCACGCTCACGGTAATTCTCCTTCGCTTGCCTCTCGCCAGTGCCTCTTCAGCACCGGTCTAGCACCGCATACATCTCGGCCGTGTACGGTTTGTCGTTGGCTACGCGGCCGTCGACTTCCACCCAGGCATGGGCCTTGAATGGCATCTGCTGCGCGCCGATGACCAGCTGTGCGGGAACTCCTAATTCTCTGAGCAGGCACGCTGTTGCGGCCGACCTCTGCAAACAGAGCGCTTCTTTCCAGTACCAAATACACGCCATGTCCATGGCCGAACAGATCTCCTCGACTGCTCCCGCGCGCCTGGCTTGTTTTCGTAGCGGATAGTTCCGGACCTTCTCGTAGAGCGCGGAAAAGTCTCCATGCGCGAGGAAGAGGTCGAAATAGATCAGCTTCCAATAGGCCTTGAGCGCTAGAACGGACATGGTGAAGAACTCTCCATTTCATACCGGCAGTTGAAGTTGCTCGCAGAGAAACGTCATCCGGTCCGTTAGAGCTTCCACGCGGTAGCTCAGAGGCAACACGGCGGAATGCCCACGAAAGGGGCTATAGTCGAGAAAGGTCGGCCGACCGGAGGAATTCGCTGCTTGCAGTCTTGCGGTCATCTTGCGGGCATGGAGCGGATTGCAGTTCCGGTCAGCGTCCCCGGAAACAATCATCGTGGCCGGATAAGCGACACCGTCGCGAACCTGGTGATACGGTGAGTAGCGCCGTAGAGCCTCGAAATCCTCCCGGTCTTCCGCTGTCCCGAACTCCTCGCTCCATACGTGCGCATTGTCGAAAAGGTGATAGCGAAGCATATCCAGGATCGGAACCATGCAGACAACAGCGCGAAATAGGTCGGGCCGTTGCGTTATCGCAGCGCCGGCGAGGATGCCGGAATTGGATCCTCCGAATATCGCCAGCTTGTCAGAAGTGGTTCTCCCTGTTTGGATGAGCCATTCCGCTGCGGAGAGGAAGTCGTCGTAAGCAGTCTGCCGGTTGCGTCTCCTGGCAGCGTTATGCCATGCCGCTCCGAACTCCGACCCTCCTCGGATATTTGGTAGAGCGAAGAGGCAGCCCTGTTCGATCAGAAATGCGACGAACACGCTGAATTGCGGCGTCATCGATACGCCGTATCCACCGTAGGAGGTCATGATTGCCGGGTGGCAGCCGGCTGAAACTACATCCGTTCGGCCGAGGAGGAACATGGGTATCTCTGTTCCGTCCTTGGACGGGTAGCGCACCTGAGCGTGTTCGTATTTCTTGGAATCGAATGGAACCGTTCTTTTTGCCCAGGGAACGCGCTTCCCTTCCCCCAGCGAATAGCGATGGATCGAAATCGGTTCGGTGAAGGACTCCACTTCTAGAAGAAGCTCGTCATTCTCGGGCGATGCGCATGCAAAACGCATAGTCTCGCCGCTGCTCGTCGGAACTTCCCCAGTTTTGTTTCCGTCAAGGTCGAAGACGGAAATCTGTGGGGCGGTTCCACGGATGTAGGAAACGAAAAGCATGTCGCTCGCAATTGCCCACTGCTGGATGCGGCTGTCACTTTCGGGAACTACGTCAACCCATTCGGGCTCCCGCTCGGGCCGGAGTCGCAATTCCACAATGCGCAGGTTTGGAGCGCTGCGGTCGGTGATGGCCAGGATTCTGCCACGATGGAGCAACGGGCCGAAACTGTAGTCCGCGTCTCTGAGGATGTGTTCCGGAGCGGTTTCGCTTCCCCACGGCTGCAGATAGAAATCGGTGCGCGTTTTCTCAAGGAAGCGGTAGACGAGGAAGCCGATCCTACTCCTATTGGAAGTGAGCCCGAGCCTGAGCCTGTCGCTCTCACCCGCGAAGAAGATCTCTTGGTCTTCCTTGAACTCGGTGCCGAACACATGACGGAAGGCCGCGCGACGATCCGTTTCCCTCCCGTTTGCAAGCTCGTGAACGTAGCAGAAACTCTTTCCGTCCGGCGCAAACGTAAAACCGCGCAGGTAACCCCGGGGGAGAACATCTGCGAGCGTTATCCGCATTTCGATATCCAACAGGGCAAATGTTCCGGTCCGTTCTCCGCCTTCCTTGATTTCGTAGAGCAGGAGCCGGCCGTCAGGCGACACCCGCAAGGGCTTTACGGAGGTGTACTTCCCTGCGCCCAGTTGCACTGGGTCGATTAGGAGGCGATCCTCTCCTTCAGTTCCTTCCCTCATGTAAACGCACGGCTGTTCCTGTTGCGGAAGGCGTTTCCGGAAGAAATATCGGTTGCCCATTTTTTGCACGGAATCGTAAGTTTCGATCTCGAGGAACTCTCGAATACGTTTCCGGATGTGTTCTCGACCCGGGATGTGGTCGAGATAGCTCCTGGCGTAACGGGTCTGCTCCTCGATCCAGTGGCGAGTTCGAGGAGACTCCTGGTCTTCGAGCCAGCGGTAGGGGTCCGTGATTGGCACTCCGTGAAGAACCTCGATGACCGGCTCAATCTGTGAAAATGGTGGAGGCGAAGCTAGTCCAGGCACAGCTCGCTCCTTTCCACCGCATGTAATACCTCGCGATACATGCGCCGCGTGAGACTGCGAAGATAGCCAGCCAATTGGGGATGACGCTGAAAATCAGCCGAGCGCCAGGAATCACTCGCAATTGCATACCCAAAGACGGCGACCAAAGGTGAAACGGCCAGCGCGCGCCGCAGGTCGTCAGGAGAATAGAAAGACGTCCAAGGGCGGACATGCGCAGCAGTGAGACGCGCAGTGGCCGACGATTCCTGTATACCCCTGCGCTCTATATGCTCGCGGAGGTACTCAAACGTGATGAGTGGATTGCTTACGCAGCCCTCGGCCCAATCGAGAAAGATGCAGCGCTCCGGAGAGACCAAAATATTCCCGGGATTAAAGTCGATGTGGCCAAGCGTGTCCGGGAGGCCAAAACTTTGAAGCAGTGAACACGCTTCCTTGAGTCCTTCACCGAGAGAAGCAAGCTCCGAGTTCGCAAGAGGCGCCGGAGAGCGCTTTTCCTGAGCGCCCATGAATTCGGCCATGCGAGCAAGGAACGGGTCAATCAGTTCCACGAGCATGGGAATTCGCAGATCCTTGCACTTCCCTTCCAGCAGTTCAGCGCTCTTGCCCATGGATGCGATTTGGAGCTCGGCAAGCGCCTCTGCGACTCGCTCCCAAGCTGTACAGTCTGAGATTTCGTCGAGTGCCGTGCCCGGAGCTTCTGCCGACAGCCAGCCATTCCAAGAGGGGTGGACCCCGAGGATTCGAGGTACATGGTTCGGAAAGAGCCGAGCGAGCGACAGAGAAATGGGCAGCTCATGCGAGTTCGGTTCGCCGGCAGCCTTGAACCAAAGAGCGCAGCCATTTGCTTCCAGGCGGATAAGACTGAAAGTCGGGCTGGCGTTCAATTGTCGAAAACCGCCCGTGACGCGAATACCCAGCGGAGCCACCTGCTCTTCAGTCCACCGCAAGAGCTCTCGCAACCAACCTGGCCTCGCGAACGGCCCCGCGCTCTCGCCACTTGTGTAGGAATCAAGATCTTTGAGCGATTCACTGATCGCGGCCGCTTCTTCTGCGTCACTGCAGCCAGCGGCTACGGAAGGCGACATCCAGTAGGTCCCGGTTCGCGCCTTGTCGTTGTGCCTGACAGATTCCATGACAGCACACTTTGCTTTTCCGTTTCGACCGGATATCTGATGGTTTGGAACAAATAGGCAGTAGGCTCGGAGCTCCCACACTCTGTTGACCTCTGAAGTCAGCTGTTCCGCGATCCTTTGGTGCGGGTGAATTTGAACCCGAGGAAGCACCCAGCCGGACCCATTCGGCGAAAGGAGAATCTCGGAAGCACTTCGCCGAGTGACAATCAGTCGGTAACTGTCGAAGGTGTCGTGGAGTGATTCCAAGGGGGCCTCTTGTTGTGCTAGTCGCTATGCGACATCAGCAGATCGAATGGGCTGAAGGATGTGGTGCTTGTGCAGAATCTCGATGAAATCGACCACGTCTGCGCGCACCAGTTCCCTGCTCACTCCGTAGTCGCGACTAATCTCGTCGGTGATGCGCGACTCGTCGTATCCTCGTTGCATTAATTCGAGAATCTTGGCTCCGACAATATTCAGGGAAAACATCTGTCCGTGAAGGATGTCCAGCAGGATTCCACCGTCCGCTGTTTCGGTTCGTCGGATTGGGTTTGATATCTTGAACATCGTTGCACCCTCGGACGGAATCGATCTGAGCGCAGGTCCAGAGAGCACGGTCGCACCTGTCGTGAACGAAAGCCAGTACCGGCCATTTCTGTTCGCCGCGGGGTAGGTTCGGGTTGCAAGCTATTGCGAAGACGGAACTTAGAAAGTGGGGGCTGGCCGACGCGACGCCTCCGGCGTTCGCACGCATGACCTAAAGGAACAGAAAATGAAGGCGTAATTCTTTTGCACGGCGAAGGAATTCGCGACCTAAGCTACGGAGGCCGCGGAGGTTAAGAATTCGGTGTAGCAAAGGTTCGTGGCGTTGAGAGCCGCGTGGTTTCCATCTCCCACGATCTGCCCCTTCTGCATCACAAGAATTCTTCCCATGCGCGAGATCGAATGCAAGCGATGAGACACCACGATGAGAGTCGAGTCCGGCAGCATTCGGTCAATCGTTCGAAGCATCTCCGCTTCCGAAGTGGGATCCAATGAGCAGGTTGTCTCGTCGAGAATCAAAATCCTCGGTCTGTGGAGAAGTGCTCTGGCAATTGCAACCCGCTGACGTTCCCCGCTTGAAAGATTTGAAGCGCCTGGTTCGATACATTCTTCGAGTGAGTCGGGAAATCTGTTTAGGTATTTTGTGAGCCCAACCAATCGCAGGACCTGCTCCAAGTCACCGCGCGTGGAACCGTTTCCTCCGATTCGGAGATTGTCGGCGATGGAACGGTGAAAGAGTATCGGTTGTGCCGGCAGATAACAGACCGAAGAACGCAGACTCTCAAGCGCCACTGCCCGAACGTCCGTCCCCGCGATTGAAACCTCGCCCGACTCAACGTCGTACAGGCGTGCCAGGAGTCGTCCGACGGTGCTCTTGCCGGCGCCATTCGAGCCTACGATGGCAACTCGTTCTCCTTGGAAAATCTCCAAGCTCGGAATTCTGACGACATCGTGTCGGCGCCGATAGCCAAATGAAACATCACGAAACGCGACGTGCAGCGGGCGGCCTGAAACCAGTGGTCTTGCATGTGGGTGCTCTTTCACCGCCGGAACAACTTCTAGGACCGCTTTAATTTGACGGATGCTTGCAAACGTGCGCTGGGCTCGTGAGTACATCTCCATCGCGGTACTCAACGGGTCGAAGATCTGTACCAGCAGGCTGTAGAAGGCGACCAGCGTACCGATTGTTAGTGTGTTATGGAAAACCATCAAGCTTCCGAAGGTGAGGGTCATAACAATTCCAGTCACGATCGCCAGGTTTGAAAGAGATGAGAAGAAAACGCCGGTCTTGTAAAGAGCCCCTTGAGACCGAACCGTGCAAGTCAAGAGCTCTGAACCCTTGCGCTCCTGTTGTTCCGTCTGTCGCAAAAGCTGGATCTGTGTCAAGGCGGAGAGATGTTCTTGCAAGAAACTGCTGAATTTGCTTCTGGCGGCCTGGACCATGTCCGCCTGCCGCCCGATCCTCATTCTGTAGCGATGACGAAGTACGAGAAATGCGGGAACGATGGGCATCACCACGAGGGTGAGAAGTGGACTCAGGGCCGTCATCGCCGATAGGGTCACTCCGGACGCGGTCACGGTTCGAAGCATGGAAGGCAGGAGGTCCGAGCCGAAGTAAGAGATTTCGTCGATTGGAGCCTCAAACGGATACAGCAACTCGCCAACGGCGGTTCGGTCGAAATACTCTGCGGAGAGCGAGTCGAGGTGCCGCAGGAGAGAGAGGCGCAAGGCCAGCGCGGTGCGCTGCGTGGCTCGAAACGTCTGGAAACCACCAAGGGCGCTGAGGATCGCTCTTCCCTCATAGCTTGCGAAGATCAACGAGACCGCGATCACCAGCAAATGAGCATTGTGTGCGGGCAGGATGGCATCGATTAGCCATCGGATAGTGAGCGGAGTGACGAGCGCCAGCAAACTTGCCAGGGTGAGGCAAAGAAAACTTGCAACGTGCAGGTTGAGATGAGGTTTGACGTTCGGGTGGAGCCAACGGAGTTCGGGGAGAATCAGGCTGGGCATAGGTGTCGAGTCCACCGGTAATGGCGGTCGGCGGCGATGTGAAGGTTAGTCGGACACAAATTCTCGCGCCACCAAACGCAAGATCTGTTCGCGAATTGGACGGCCCCATTTGAAATAACAGGAGTTGCACGGGGAGAGGGGTAAGGTCTCGTTCAGACCGGTGTTCGCGGAAGGGTCAGCATTTCATAGAAGGCGCCGGAGAACCATCGTCACCTGGCCGACAACCTCCGCGTCAATCCCATTCCTGAATTGCTGTGTGGCGAGCCGTCCGCCGGGATAGGCGCGGACGACGAGATTCCCTTGATGTAGAGCGCAACAACCACACAGGTAGCTGCCGTCCCGTTTGAGAAGAAGACACAGCGGCGGCTCGCAGGCGGTCCTGGATTGGACGGGATTCTTGACGCGACGGTTGACGACAACAAACGTGGCGTTGATGAGTAAGGGATGACTTGGCGACTGATCTCCGCCCACCCAGTACACGTCAGAAAGTGAGAAGTTCTTGAGGCCGGTAATTTCGTTGAGGCAATGCCGCAGGAAAAACGGAATCTCCTCCCATTGCTTCAGCAGGGAGTCCAGGAAACCGCCGTGTGCGGGCAAGTGTTCTTGCCCATTTGGGGCGTGGAGATCGTGGCTTCGATTGGGCGACTGCCGGGGAACAAGCTCGTCCGGGATCGGCTCTCGCCCATCTTGATCGAGTGGAAGTCCGCAAGACCGTAGAAATCTCTGGAAGTCGATGCAGTACAGAATGCACAGCGCGATGATCTTTTGGATGTGCCGTGGCGGAGCCGACAGCGTCTCGTAGCCGGAAAGTGTGCTTGGCGCAGCGAAATAAAGCTGGTCCGAGAAGGTGCTCGCAATCCACCGGCTCATGCCGGATGCCTCCCGAAAAGATATTCCTTCGCGCAAACGAGAGCTCTTGAGAAGATTCTTGAGACTGGTTTCAATGTTCAAAGGTCGAGGCTTAGGCAGAACGGCCGATCGGTGCAGCATCCAAGCATTGTGATTCCCCCGAATTGGGCGAATTTCAGAGTCCACCAACCCGAAGATTCGGGCTTCCTTGCCGAGCCTCAGTTCGAGTTGCGCACACGGTCGCTCTGGCGAATGCAGCATGATTCTGTCTTTTTCGAGCATCAGGAGCTGCGAACAGGTGTATCCGGAACCATGCTCAACAAGGAAGAGCCGCGGTCCGGAGTTACTCCTCCCTTCAGACAGCAGCTCTCTGGAACGCCGTTCATCAATTCTGACGATACTGCCGGGCGCAAGGTGTGGAAACGCAAGCACGTCTCCTTCGCCAACTTTGGCATAAAGAAATCTTCTCTTGTTTAGTGCGAGCAATTCCGCTGCACGGTTCGGTGTTGCTGAAACCAGGAACTGTCCCGCTGGAGCGATCCTGGGTACCGGCCCTCTGTTGGGTCTATCGGCAAGCCAGGGAATCCAAGCGTGTAGGTCATAGGCCGAAGAATCCAAGAGCGTTGTCGGCTGCCTGGGAATCAACAGCTGAAGCCGGGAAATGTTGTCCAAGTCAAATCCGAACACTGCCAACCAGTCGTATAACCGATAGTTTGTGATGTGGCTGAGAGCGAGCATCTGATGAATGGTTGGGATCAAAGAAGGATCCGCGACGTCGTAATACAAGTTGTGAGGAACGTAGAACCGGGAGGAGCGGCCGAAGATTTCGGCGGACTGCTGAGATACGCGATAGAGAGTTAGACCTCTAGTAGTAAGAATCTGCCGCACTTGTTCAGCCCGGTCCATTGGGGGGACACCAACCCTTGGGCGTATATCCAAGAGTTCGCCCACGTTGGAAACAATTGGCACAGTGGCCGCAATTGCGACCAGTCACGAAATTTTCGGCAGTCCACGGGAAACCCGTGTATGGATGGATGAAGAGTTACGTAGCTGGACATTGACCAGCTACGAGCATAGGATTCCGTAGGATTACTCCCATGGATGCTCGCAAGCCGAGTCCGAGTGCTGGAGAGAGGCTGAAAGACCTGCGGGTGCGCCTAGGACTAACCACGCGTGACGTAGAGGCGAAGAGTCTACAAATCGCGGACGAACGGCACAGCCGCGAATATTATTTATCCCACGCATGGGTGACGGACATTGAAAACGGCAAATTTACGCCGAGCATTTACAAGTTCCATACTTTCGGCGCAATCTACAACCGCAGAATCACAGAGCTAATGTCATATTTTGGACTGCCGCTAGGTGATCTTAGCCGTTATCGAATGTCCATCGGAGTACCAAAAACACATCTTTTGGAGGGTGGAGCCGACCTTGAGACCGAAAAGGTGTCACTCCCGGTACGGTTTAAGCCAGAGTTCAGGTTGGAGAAAACAAACCTTCTCGCGCAAGTAGTGGAAAAATGGGATGAGATCCCGGTTGGCTTCTTGCAGCATTTGGACCTGCGCAAGTCGGTGTACGGCTACATCGGTCTGGAAGACTACACGCTCTTTCCTCTGATCCGTCCCGGTTCACTTGTGGAGATCGACGCAAATCAAAGGAAGATCAGCACTGAGAAATGGACGACGGAATTCGACCGCCCCGTCTACTTCGTGGAACTGCGAAACGGTTACGTTTGCAGTTGGTGTCAGGTGGACCGTGGACAGCTGATCGTAATTCCCCACCCTCACTCCCACCAGGATGTTCGGCGATTCGACTTCCCGTCTCAGGCTGAAATAATAGGGAGGGTCACAGGCGTGGCGATGCGAATTGTTGCAGAAAAAGCGCCGGACGGCGGGGAGCACTCAACTGGAGGATCTCGTTAAAATGTAATCAGGAGGAACGGATGAAGGTCCCAATGTCAGGCGGCTCGCTGACCGCCTTTAACAAATCCAGACGTCGAGGGGATTTGCGGATTCTAGCGAGGTTGAGGGAGATCCATTCCCACTTTTCGGTTAACGAGGCCCAGAACGATTTGGTCAACGAATTGGAGATGTGACCTGCTGCGTTCTCCGCAAACGCATATCATCGAAATCAGCGTTTGTGCTTGGGGCAATGATTGACTCCGCCCGAGTGGTGGTCCTGGACGGCCCCATAGACATCTCTCGAAGCTGGTATTTCTTCTTAAGAAACTTTGTGGCGCGACGATTCCAATTCTTGCGACTGACCGAGATAACCCGCCCGTCTTACCCCGGGACTACTTGGCTCGAACATTTTGGGCTACCGTGCCTAGCTTTCGTCGTCTGGAATCGTGATCGGCTGGCTAGGGCCGAGGACAGCAATAGTTCGTGCCATTCGAGACACCCCCAATCCATGGACAACTGGTGAGATTGGCGAGCAGAGTTCTCGCCGTAGAGCCACACGCTTGGCACACAGATTCTGCACCTAGAATATTTTCCTTGTGCCTCCCCATACTAGAATAGGAAATGATAAAGGACGTTATCGCCAACATCGCGCAATCGCGAATTCTCCGAACTCCTAACTTCTAAGCCGCATCGTCTGCGACTGAGACTACAAATCGATCATTAACCGCTTCTTTAAGCTTCTGCTTACATCCGATGTACCGCTCCGTCGTTTGTACCGAAGCATGGCCGAGCAGAAACTGAATCTGTTCGAGTTCGCCTCCACATCCATGGCAGATGCGCGCGCAGCTGCGACGAAGATCGTGAGGTGCCAGATTGCCTATGCCGGCCTGCTTGGCGCAACGTTTGACCGCATACCAGACTACGTTGGCTGTCACCCCAGCATCTTGACGCGCTCCATTCTTCAAAACTCGCCTGAACACTTTCCCCTCGTTCACGCCCGAATGGCGGAGCCAGACATCTACAAGTCCCTTGCACCAAATCGGCACGGGCACCGTTCGAATCCGTCCGCCCTTGCCCTCCAAATCGACAATGGCCCAGTGGCTCTCCCTCAATTGCAGTTGATCCAGTCTCAAACCCACGACCTCCGAGCGTCGCAATCCACATCCGAGCAGCAATCCAAGCATTGCTCCATCTCTCCTACCACGAAGAGTATTTTGCGAAACGGCATTCATTAGTTCTTGCGCTTGGGTGTCAGTCAGCCAATTGCCAATCTTCCGCCCAAGCCGCTTGACTCCCTTAACTCGCCGGATTCCAGTTACGAGTTCCGGGCTCAGCCAACCGCTCTCGGCAGACTCATCGGCGAGCCTGCGGATTGCGGAGAGATGAAGGTTGATTGTCGCGGCTGAAAGGGAAAGACTTTCCAAGAACGAGCGGTACCGCATCACAACGGACCGGTTAAACGCTAATCGCGGCTCGTCGCAATACCAGGCGATGAACCTTTCGATGGCGTACTTATAGCTCCGCTGCGAATGTGCAGAAGCAAGCGTATTGAGCACGGCCGCTTTGGATTGTTCTAGCTCAGGGATTGTGAGGGTCGCAGAGCGACTGACGCCCTTCCGTTGCTGTTCTTTGGACATAGGGAGCGGCTCCTTTCAACCGCCTCCAGAGTTTCGTGCTCGCGGAAGCTCAGCACGAATGGGCCGTGTCGGAACCAAGTTCCATTCCCTTTGAAAGAACAAGACTCAGGTTGTTGATGCGAATGTATTTCGGATTAGAAATGTTAAGGCAGGGGAAGTGACCGCCAACGGCTTCGGGTGAACGAGAATCGTTACTTCCCAGATCCCCGTTTGTGGACCAGGGATGTCCGGTAACCCGACTTCCACCGGAACTCGAGGAAAAACGTTGCCCCATCTTTAGTCCATGCGCTGGATGGAGGTTGTAAGAACTGCTCCGCTCCTAGTCACATCTATTTGGTGTTGCCGCGCACTGGCATTGCCAACCAAGAGGTGCCTCTTTACGTTGAAGGTTTGAATTCAGTTCAACCGCTAGTCAAACGAGACGATGGGTGTTCTTTAAAGGACCAGCCCTTCGCGGTTCGCCCGAGGACTTGCAGGCTGTTTCTTTCTGACGAGGAGCCGAAGTACTACTTTTCGTACTACTTTTCGTTTTGACGCATAGCTAAAAGGATGGTATAAACGCGGCCGTTATTACCGCTAAGTGTTATTGTCTCTGAGTTTTTATGAAGGAGCGAGACGCATGTCTGCCCCACCCAGCCTGCTCATGCCTCCACCCCCGCCCTTTAACTTTGACGATGCTCTTCCGCCGATGAGCCTTGAGATGTATGCGAATGACTCACACAAAGATTGTGTCATCGCCGCGCGTGCACACCACACTATCCGTCTTGCTTGGGACGGCGTCCATCCGCTCCTTGGAATCTCCGATAGTGACGTCACGAACCAGTACTACAAGGAAACTCGCGGCCCAGATAATGGTTTGGATTTGAAGACTTCGCTCGACGAATGGCAAAACTCTGGCTGGACGATTGGGTTAGACCCCGCCATGCGGAAGATCGCGAGCCATTCCGACTCGTACAGCATAGACGGCGGCGCTTTTCCAGGAAGCGACCCGACTCTGGTATTGAATCCGCAGCAATTGCAAGCTCGAATCTTCTCAAGTATCGGCGCGCAAATAAATCTGATTCTCCCAAAGGGTGTCAGCCCCGATAAGAGCAGTTCATTCGGCCTAGGCCATCCCTGGCAAGACGCGGCCAACAGCGACGGCGAACTTCATGTCGTCCTGCTTACCGGTTATTCGGCCGACGGTTTTCTTGGCATCACCTGGGCGCAAAGACAGAAAATAACTTGGAAATTTCTTCAGAGTAACTGCTGGGGGGTCTTCTTTGTGGAGAAGGGGGAAACTACGTAAGGGAGGGCATCGTCCGTCGGCGACCATGACGGACTCTCGAAGTACAGATCTGAAATGTAGGAGGGAGGATACACACCATGCATTCTGCGGATCTTGAATTTGTTCGGCGAGTACTCGCCCTGCTGGCACTCACCGCGATTGTTTCTCTCGACGCTACGGCCCAAAAGAAAAGCGGCGCCCCTCCGGCTGCTTCTTCCTCACCCGCCTCCGCGTCTCCATCCGCATCGAACGCTCCCGTCGAGGTCGAGTGGTTAACATACCGTGCGCTCGATAGAATTCTACAGAAGGTCGCGGATTTCTCCTGTAATCCCGCCACCGATAAGTTCACGGTTGTGATTCTCGACCCGCCGACCCTTCAGGCTCTCCAAGCATATGACTCTTTTTACGATCAGGCCGAGTCCCTTAATGCAGCGTTCGTCGACATGGCACCGAAATCGGGGGGCGGGGGGAGGAATCGACGTGTTCGCGGACATAACCAGCGCAGTTGCTGCTGCTGCTGTCGCTACCACAGCTGAGACTTCGTCCACCTTCACCGTTCAGGACCCCACGGCCGCGACCGTTCTGCTTGGCAAGCTCCACAAAAAGACTTCGGACGGCTGCAAGAAGGCCTATTATGCCGGCGTTTATGAGGTCTCGGATATCACAGCACAAACGACAGCTCTTGTGTATAAAGCCAACCCGGAGGATGGTAAGGAGAAATTGGAGAAGAAATTGCCATCCGTACCCGAGGAGCTGGCTAACCTGGCAACCACGCGCGTCGATACGCTGCGAAGTATCCTGGGCCAACCAGGGGCGGGAGCAAATCCCAAGACTTGTAAGGTCACAGGCACTTCGGTTAGTCCCCAGGACCCTTGCCTCTCAGCCTTTAACAATCTCGATGGCACCTACAACTCGTTTCTCACCGCGCTCTCCACGCCCAACGGCACAACTGGTCAGTCGGCTGTCTCCGCAGCAAAGCAGGGTTATAGGCTCCGCGCACTCCTCCAGCAGAGCTCCGCAGTGAAGCCGATGCTTGGCATCTATCTTAGCGTGGCCGCAGCAGGTGGCACCCAGCAGATCCGAAAGAACCTTCTCACGGCAATCTTTACCGGGGACTGGATACGCTACAGCGGCGGCGTGAGCGTTAACATTATCGTTTTCGAAGTCGCCGGCAAGCAATCCCAGATCCTTTTTTCAGATTTGGTGCGCTACAGAACGCCGCTTACCAAGATTAAGGCGCCCGCTGATGACAAGGGACTCAATGATGGTGACAACTTAGACATCTTTCCGACGGGAGGTGCAGCTCCTCTATCAATGCCTTGAGACCAAACCAGGGAGCCAGCGCAGCCCGCAGCTCCGGGCGGGTTCCTCCAATCTCTAATGCCGGTCCCAGCCTAAGGTTCGCACTGAGGACTAACTTTTGGCTCGCTCTGGCTTCTGAATCGACTTGCTGACCGATCATTAACGACTCAATTGCCGTCTTGGAGGCCGAATGTTTCTTGATCCTTCAATCTCAGTACAAACTCAAATCACTGCCGGCCTCAAGCAGATCGCAGATGCCGTTCTGCGGTGGGCCATTCCACTGGCCGCAATCGGTTCCGTCTCAATGGCATTCATTCAGGCAGCCAAAAACGTGACGCCGATCCGCAACTGGTTCCAGCGAGTTCGACTCCGCAGGTGGCTACTGGCAAGCATCCGCGACGACTATAGCGCAAATAAGTTTGCCCGGATTTTCGAACAGCTCAAAATGAGACTCCGAAAGCGTTCAGAAGGCGATGAGGAAAGACTGGAAAACGAGCGGGAACTGCTTCGGAAGGTCGAAAAAGACATCATTTGTCTTGCCACCTCTGGTGACAAAGATGCGTTCTACGATCTACCCATAGATGGGCTTTGCGACCAGATCAGAAAGATCGTGTCAGTAATTCTCGACTACCCCAAATTCCACAGAGAACTTCTTCGTTGCTTAGCGAGAGGTGCTAACCTTGAAGATATCGCCACAATACTGAACGAGCAGGTGTCGCAGGTTCTTGATGGAGCCACTCAATCTGTCAAGGACGAAAAAGAGGTTTTCCGCGAGTTTGCCGCCGCCAAGAGTAGGGTCCTCGTCCAAATTCGTTGCTCAGTTGACGCCATCCAGACATCCATCGGTTTCCGCTGGAAGTTCTGGCTCCAGCTCTTCTCGATGATTCTGAGCGCTCTCATTGGGGTTGTCGCTCTTAACTTAGGTGTCTTAATCGCTCACGAAGGCAACATGAGTAGGACCTCGAACTTCTGGACCTCGGTTCTGATCGGACTCTTGGCTGGATTTTTAGCTCCCGTCGCCCGCGACCTCGTGGCCGCTCTAGAGAAACTGAGAACCTAATGGTCGACCTACTGAAGGAATATCCAAAAAGCGTTAGGCTGGAGGTGAACAATGTCCGATCAAGAAAACGCTGACAATAACGCGAAGGAGCAGGAGCTCGCAAAGCAGCTTAGTACGTACGCTGATGGCTTCACTGCCTTTTCGTTCGTGCAAAGCGCGACCTTTGGCTTTCTCGTTGCGCAAAATGCGGCGGTCGCATGTGAGCTCCGGTCGCAGTGGGTTGCTGCTGAGGCCAGCCTGGTTATCGCCGGGGCCGCTTATTTCCTGCTGCTTTACCTGTGTGAACGAGGCGAAGACAAGCTCCATATTCCAGCGGCACGCGGAAAGAAAACAATGAGCGTTGTTCGAATGGTTCGGCGAGTACGATTTTGGATCGTCGGAGTCGCTACCGTTGGGGAGATGCTTCTTGTGATCGTCGCGCACTTCGCGCCTCCGTTCTTCGATTGTTCGAAGTACCGTTAGCACGGGGCAGCGTAGTGACTAAGACTCATTGTCTCGCGTCCGATTAACCATGTTGCCGGACGGGCGAAATCTCCCCAACTTTCCCGAAGTCCCGTTCGGGGAAGTGTCGAACATCCTCGCTCCCTAGTGGCAGGGCGGCGGCGATTAGGGGATGATAACGTCCTTTATCATTCTCGACTGGAGTTGGCAACCGTCGAGTGGTCTTCGGGACCATTTGTTCGGAGCATGGCTTGGGGACGTCACGGCATCGCAATTCCTAATCCGGTGACGCGGGGTAGCAGCGCCATGTTAGAGCGTGCAGAATGAATCTGAGTAAATTTAGACGGAAGGACGCGTTTTGAGGCCTTTCAGTCTGGAACAATATAAACTTGCGCTTTGAAGACAGGAATTTGGAGTCGCTTGATCTGCGCGGCTTCGAGCAGCATATGATTGCAAACGAAATTCGAAACCTACTTGAGCATCGCGACGCTAGCAAACGAATGATGGGGTACGCCCGAATGTGGGAATTGCGTAACGCGGCGAAGCTGTCCGAATCTGATTTCGACTTCCTCGACAGCATTTCGATCAGCGAGCCCGACCCCGATGTCGTGGTCAAGGCACTCGGGATTGTTGAGGCGCTTCGCCGTTGGCGCCCAACCACCCTGCAAGACCGGATTCTGCAACCGTTCTCGCAGCCAGCGGTGAGCGCAATTCTCGCGAGTTGCCACCACGAGTACATCCCGGATGCCGACCCGTTGATTGCGCTTGCGCAACACTTGGGAAATCCCAAAAATGTCGGGTTTCACTTGGTCCCTTTCCATCAGCTTGACTGGAATCAACCGGAGATCGGGACATTGGACAACCTATGCTTCGTGGGGCAACCGAGGATGCACCGTGCTTTCGCGTTGAAGACAGTCATTGAGAGCCTGACAGCGGAGCTCCGTCTGGGGTTTCCCGAAGGCGACAACAAATGGTGGACAGCAAGTGGCAAACACCAAGGCGTTGCGGTGAGATGGGACGGCCAGCAAATCGCACTTCGGCAGAAGTCGGAGACGAAAGCGACCCGGGCGACACCTGGAAGGAGAATCGATTATGCCGTGGTGCAACGGTTCCCGCTGCACCGTGGAACGCGACGCCTGACAGTTTTGATATTGGCAGGCGGTACGAGCCTTGGGAGCGTCGGTGCGGTTCGATGGCTAACCAAGCACCGCGATGGGCGGTTCGGTGCAGAGATGAGCAATTCGTCCCGAGTGGAGGTCTTGTTACGCGTGACCGCGGACATGCACATACCAAGGCAGCCCTGGAAACCAAAAGACATTGTGGTTGAGAAGCTATTCATAGATGACAGCGTCAATCTAGCGGTGAAGACGATTGGAACAATTACCGTCATTGGGGGACGAAGTGGTCCAGATAAGGTGTCGTCAATCCTATTCGACGAGGACGGCGTCAAACTCCAGGGCGAAGCCCGTGCCGCGCTCATCGCATTGTGTCTTGCGGTTCACGGTGCTCGGCGAACTGGGGGGAAGGCCGCGATGGTGGACCCGTTGCACCTCCGATCAGATGCGGCTTTCTGGCCATCAGCATATAGGCCGGAGAAGCGAGAAACCAAGTGGTCAGATCGGTCTTTCCTTCAGTTCTACAACGACCATTTCATGAAGCCGGGAGCGTTGCTACACGGGAGGCTCCACAGCACTGCGAAACAATTCCGCTTGGATTGTGAGGTTGAGTTGAGCTGAATGCTCCCTTAAATTCCCATGCGCTCCCAAGCGTGGGTCGGATCACGCTCGGGGAATGACAAACCCAAATTCGATGCAACGCACCTCTCACGCAACTATTCAGAGTGCCTTTCAGAATGCCGGTTACATACTAGTCCGTTATGAGACCGAGGAGACGCCCTGCACAGGCATCACGGCAGTCACGAAACAGGAGCGCCGCCACTTTAATCGAGGCGTTATGGTCGCGCCGTGGTGTCCTAATCTGAAGCGCGCGCCTGGCAAAAATCCGCTGGAGAATGGAAAGATTGTGGATATCGGCCTTTCGTATGCTTTACCAAGTGGCAAGAGGTGCCGGGTTCTCAGAACCACCGACGAGTTCATGCCGGTTTTCTACTTGGCGATCGCCGGTCACTTTGATGGCAGAGAGAGCCCCTACGACGTGCCGTTGCAGGCCCAGAAGACAGATGCTCTCGTTTTCGGCGAGGCTGTCGAAGAGCTCTTGAACCTTTTTGGATCCGATAGACACTTTATTTGGGGCGCGGACTGGCAAAGCGTTCCGGCCCTTCTCAAGCTACGCGCTCGGCATCTAGTCGCGCTCACGCTTCACAATGAGTTCGATCAATGTTTAGAGGTCGAAGCCTTGCAATACGGAAGGGGATATGAGGCATTTGCGGTACCGAGTCCTGCGCATGCGGGGGCAAAGACGGCTCTGGAATTGGGTCTGGAAATCGTTGATGTTGCAACGACCGTGAATCGCGGCTACGCCAACGGTTTGAGCAACGAGGCGATACACCGGAGCGTGATGGCCGCCCACATCTTGTACCTAACGCGGCGCATCGTGGGGGTCAACAATGCCGCCTTCAGTCCGCTTAGTGTTGACCTCCGGAGGGTGCGTCGCGAGTTAGTGACCGATCCTAAAATCGGGCGAGACAGGCTCTTTGCGCTCAAATCGGATGCCTTGGCGTCGTTACCCGAGGAACTTCGTTCCAAAGGCGACGGCAAGGTCATGATAGTGAGCATGGGTAGGCGGGTGCCGCAAAAGCAGCACGACGTGCTCGTTGAGGCGGTCCGGTCTCTTTTGAACGAGCGGTCAGACCTTCCCCTCCTTGTGGTGTTCGCGACGATTCACGGCGATGAAGGCAGCCCGGCTCGGTTAGCGCGGATGCGGTCATTGGAAAAGGAATTTCCTCAAAACGTCGTCTGCTTAGATGGTCAGATCCATTTTTTTGCCCAACTGATGCTCGCAGCCGATTTCAATTGCATGCCGTCGCTGTGGGAACCCCATGGTGGGGCTTTTGACGGAGTGGTGGTCCCGATTGCGCGGGCGATTGACGGCCTCGTGGAACAGATCGCGCCCCTCGAGCCGCGCGGCGAAGCTGCACGAATGAGCGCCCTGTGGCATTCAACGCACGAGCAACCAACGGGGTTCCTTTTTCGCGAGAACGTGAGCGCGCACGTATTCCTTGAACAGCAACTCACGGAACTGCTACAACAGAGCCCTTCTCCGACGAATGATCTATTCCGTTGCATGGTGGGGGAACTCGCCGCGGTGATTTCTAAGGCTCTCGCTATCCGCCTTGAAGACCCCCAATGCTACGCTGACCTGGTCAAGGGCATTCTCGAAAAACAAGAGAACACGTCTTGGGAGGTCAATCTGGGGGGCATGCTGGCGCTGGTGGAACAGCAGCGAGCACGAATGCTTGCAGTGGTGTCCTGAACGCTGAGATGAGCAATTCTACGAATAAAACAAGTGAGCCACGATTGAAGATTCCACTGTGCCGTGAAAACAGCCATGAGTCAGTGGCACGCGAGTTCGCGAAAATCGAAACTTCATAGCAACTTGCGTTCGCTGACGATCGATTTGCTGAATGATAAAGGACGTTATCATTCATCGCCCGGTCAGAGAATACGGACGTTTCGCAGAACCGACTTCTGGCCCGCGTTCGGCGGGAGAGGACGTAGTTGGTTGCCAGCGAAATTCGCGGCCTTTAAAATCGACAAGAATGGCCACTGCGATTGGCATCGACGTGGGCACGACGAATAGTTCCATCGCTCACGCTAACGACACTGGCAAGGTTGCGTTTGCTCACTTCCCATACATGGGCGAGGTGACCGCCGCCTATCGGTCGCTTCCCTATCTCTAGCAAGTGAATTGACCTAACCGGCTTGAGAGAGAATCACTCACGAGAAGAGCTGGACTTGCCGGTCACGTCAGATTCGCGACTTTCGGGCATATGGTTTATAGATTGCCACGAAAGTGATGATGTATATATTATCTGCGATTTACGAGAAGTGCTCTGCAATCGACCGAGGCTACCATGATCGTGGACTTCCATCTTTCAAATTCTTCCCACACACAGACAGTACTCTTAAATATTCTGTACTGGTTAATTGCCTTAGCTCCGGGCCTCCCCATACCGCTCATTTACCTGGCATACAGAAAAATTCTAGCGAACAAACGTGATGCGCTTTCGAGCCTGATGGCACAGGATGGAGTATTTGCTTCCTATCAGAAGCGGTTTGGGAAGGCCGGAGAAACCGCCGACAAGGTCGTAAAGCAACTCTTTACCCTTTACTACGGCCCGGTTACCTACGTACTGCCTATCATTATGAACGTGGTGGTGATTGGGTTGGGAATCATGATTGGCATGGTTCATGCGAAAGTGCCCTTTGCCTTGCCGTCCGGCGTGGACGATTTGGTCCGAGTTGCTCCTATTACTCTAGCCTTGGGCTTCGCGGGAGCCTACATACAGAGTCTCTACGACACATTGCGCCGATGTAGAGAGTCCGACCTTTCCGCATACTCCCTGCACTTCACGTGGGTCCATATGGTCTTAGCATCGATCCTCGCCCCCCTGGTTTCCAGAGCGTTCGCACCCGAGATGGGTCAATTTGTGGCGTTCGCCTTGGGGCTCTTTCCTTTGAAGGACACTTTCGAGTATGCGCGGAACATGGCGAAGAAGAAATTAGAAATTAGTGTCGACCCGGACGAAGTAAAAAGCCTTTCCATGGGCTTGGTCGAGGGCCTTAATAAAAAGGTCGTGGACCGCCTCGACGAAGAAGGAATTACCAGCATAGTAGACCTGGCCTATTCCGACCCAATCAAGCTGTTCTTGAAAACGAACTATCCCTGGGCCTGGGTGATTGACGTCATGGACCAAGCGCTTTTGATCAATTATGTCGGCGCCAAAATCGAAGCACTGCGTCCGATAGGCATTCGAGGCTCAATCGAAATGTCCGTTCTTGGTGAGCCCGTACAGACCGCCAATATAGTCACCCTCATTGCCATCTCAGCAAAGCGATTAGACATCACGGTGGAGGAGACGCGAAGCCTGGGCCAGACGATGTATGCTGATGAGCAAGTAGACCTTATCTGGCAACTATTCAAACCGAATGAACCAGAGGAATCACCGCTCCCCCTGCAACCGTCCCCCGGACCGTAGCAGCCGAGCCAGCCGTCTCACCAGAGCTTCTGGGCCTCGACTTTGTTGCCAACGTTGATCTTCCGTCAGAAATGTACAGGCCAGGTCCGACAAGCGTCGCGACGTTGGCGATAAGCTTCCGAGCTTTGCGAAAGCCACGGCGAAGTACTCACCCTCTGCTTCGAGACATGATGATCGACCGGAACGACCTGGGAATCAAATTCCCGGGGCCAGCCTACCCCACTTCCCACAAGCGGGCTTCTGGCCAATATTCGTCCGCAATCAGTGGAGGTTATGTGGATTTGCACCAACGCGAGCTAACTTCTTTGTTTCGACGCTAGGTGCTAGCGCTATGCATAAATTTACATGTGCTTTCTACGTTATACTATATCTCCGTCCCATCTCCTGTAGATAGTTTATAGTGAACCAAAATAGTCCTTATAGTGGGCGTGTTTTCTCCTGAGCACAAGTTCAAACACTTCCGAGCGCCATTGCGAAACGTACCCTTTTGCAAAGATCACGCATCTACCGGGATCCAGGGATCCACGTCATCCCGAGACAAACTGATGCTAGCTCCAAGCATCAGCGTTGAGCAGTGCTCTGGTTGAACGACACGCGAGGGATATTGAAAATGACTCCCAGTTTCCCCATGTCAAACAGTAGACCTATCCATCTCGGCAAGAGCTTAACACGATGCCTTGGACGTGAGAGGATACCGGGCCGGGAGGATTCATGGACATTCTTGCAGCAATCAAGCGCGAAGAGAAAAAACTCGAAAAGCAGTTAGGCAAGCTACAGCACCAACTGAACGGAATTCGAGCGGCAGCGAAAACTTTGGGCGATTCGACAAACCGGGAACTAAAGGCCGTAAAGAAGCACGTGATGTCTGCGGCTGCGAGAGCGAGGATTGGGAAGGCAACAAAAGAGCGGTGGGCAAAGTTTAGAGCGGCGAAGGCGAGGGGAAAAAGTAGAGCAAAGATTTGATGTGTTCAGACCGAAAAAATCGATGGTTAATAAGCCTCGGTTGCGAAGCTCTCCACTGTTTGCGACAGCAACGAAAGGGTATCCTTGGAATGCAATGATTTTTTCAGGATCAACATCTCCGGTTCCAATCGGGTATGGAAGGAACGGTCTTTCCTTCCGCAAGCGGGCCCAATTCAAATAGTTGAGAATCCTCCGCTTGCCTGCAACTGGAAAGAAATCCAGCTTCTAGATCGTGTTACAAACCTTGCATGAGCCAAGGTAATTGAAGACTTGATACGGAAGCAGATAGTGGCCCTTCTTAGAAGGGGCACCGAGAGTGAAACCGTACTTCAACTGGCTCGATCATGATTCTCCCAGCCACTCGCGCACCTGGCTTTTAGGCCGGAAGTGTTCACCATCCCATTCGATGTTCCCTTCCGGCCCGGGCTCCAAGGAGCGTTCGCAGTAGGCACACTTGCCTTTCTGCAAGGCCATATATACAGGTTTGACCTGGGACCAAATTGGGCTCTTTTCCTTGTATGCTTTAGCCTTACGAAATTTAACGGTCCTACGGTTTGCTTCCTTCAGCCAACTCGGTGCGGTAGCAGAGATCAATTGTTCGATTTCTTGGATACTCTTTGCATATCGAATCACTTGGCTTTGAGCTCGGCGCTGCTCCTAGCGGAATCAATTGCCTTTCGCGTGTCTAAACCTGTTCTTCCATGATCTGAAATGCGATTGAAGGGTCGTCCTGCTTTGTTTGGGAAGTCATCTTCTGAATTTCCTCGACAAAAGCCGGAGTACTCTCGAGAGCTTGGTCGGCGCAGCCATTTCGCTAGCCATTAGCAACAGCCGTCAACCGAGCCGGTTTGGCACGGGAACTCCCTGCGATCATCCCTAAGAGTCGGATGGTATCTTGGAGGCCGATACAAGGATCTGTAATGCTTTGGCCATAGACCAGGGGGCTACCGGGCACGTACTCTTGCTTCCCCTCGATGAGGTTGCTTTCGGCCATCAGACCAAGAATATGCCGAGAGCCATTGTCAAGCTGGAATCGGACAGATTGGGCAACTTGCAGTTGTCGACGAAAATCACCGCCGCAGTTCCCATGGCTGCAGTCGATCATCAGACGGCTGTGGAGGCCTTTAGACAACAGTTGCATCGCAGCTCTCTCCACTGCTGCTTGTTCGTAGTTGGGCACTGGACCACCTCGTAGGACGACGTGACAGTCAGGATTCCCGGATGTCGAGACTATAGCGGCGGCACCAGACTTTGTCACGGAGAGAAAATGATGCGGATGCCGAGCTGAGAGCACGGCATTAACTGCAACTTCGACATCACCTTGGGTATTATTTTTAAATCCCACAGCGCAGGACAGTCCCGAGGCCAGTTCACGGTGGACCTGACTCTCGGTCGTGCGGGCACCAATTGCGGCCCAGCTAATTAGATCGCCGACGTATTGGGGAGCCAGCAAATCAACGAATTCTGAGGCAGTGGGCAAATTCATCCCGTTAATCTCGATTAGGAGTCGGCGTGCAAGTCGAAGCCCTTCATTGATTCGAAAACTTCCGTCCAGATGCGGATCGTTGATCAGTCCTTTCCATCCGGTTATCGTCCGCGGTTTCTCAAAGTACACCCGCATGAGAATCAAAATCCTCTCAGAAAACTGCTCTCGAACGTGCGTCAGCCACTGCGCGTAATCAATTGCCGCGGCATAGTCGTGAACTGAACACGGTCCCACAATCATCAAGATGCGATTGTCCCTGCCTTCCAATATGCGATGGATCTCATGTCGAGTTCGAAATACCAGCTCAGCAATCGTCGGCGGGATGGGAAGCTCAAAGACTACCTCCTGCGGCGGCACCAATACATCGATCTTTTCAATGCGAACATCATCTGTCGGATAGACCGCAGCAGATTGTAAGTCGTGTTTCATTCATACTCTCCCGGGTACTCTGTCCCGACGGCCGCTTATCGCAGAAGCAGTTCGCGTTTCCATGATGCCTTGTCCATTGCCGAGCTAGATTGAATTCCCGCGAATTCTACACCACCCCTGCCGGGTAGTTGTGAATTCCAGTACGCAGTCTCTGGTACGCCAAGAAATACGGTGCGTGTCGTGCCCGTTTCAGGTCATCTTTAAGTTGGCGGGAGAAATACCTGCCTAAATCAAACTTGGAGAAGAAAACATGAAACGTATACTCGCTGCTACGATTCTGGGAGTCGGGCTGCTAGGAATCGCTGGGACAAGCCGGGTAAACAAAATGATGGCGGACGGAAACCCACCGCCACCATTCCCACCCTACCCACCAAGCATCAATACCCTCGTCGCGGACGGGAACCCTCCACCGCCGTTCCCGCCTCAACGACCGGCGGCTGGTTTGAGGCTCATGGAATAACCGAAATACGCGCATCGTAGTGATATTCTTTCATTCAATATGAAGGATGTGCTACGATGCGCATCTCTATTTGTAGATGTGGTTAACACAAAGCACCCCGGTTCCGTGGGTTGTCACGCACCGGAGAAAGCAAATGCTATCTGTCATCATAACGGTTCTCCTTGGGCTTTCTTTGATCTTTTGCCTACGCAACCAGAGAGAGATTGAGCGTCGTATATCCTCACAGCGAAATACTCCCCGCGAACAGCTTGTCCCCCGGCACTACAAATCATTCACGCAAGTTGAAAGCGTGCTCTGGGCTGCCGTTCATGAGCACAAGCGCTCGATAAGATGGGAGCAAGTGCGTTTCAAGGAGCGGGAACCTGAATTCAGAATCGCGCGTGACTATATTGATGGCGTTCGTGATGACTTCCGAAGAGGCCACCGAATTTATGGTCAGGTCATTATCCACTCTCCAGAAATGCGATTGTTTACACAACTCGAATGGCAGCGCGTAAGAATCGAACTCGCCTATTACAAGTGGTGCGCCCTGGCGTGGCTGCTGCTGAGGACGGTTGGAATCTCTATCCACGACCTGCGGCAATTGACGGAGATCGTGGCGACCCTTGCGTACCGCGTAGGATCAATGCTTACCACTTTAGAGAATTCTGGTCAGGTTGAATTCGTAGACAGCATTTTGAGGCAGTCGTAGCCGTGGTGCCATCCGTCCCACATGCTCCTCACCCTTCCAGAGACTTTACTTTGGTGGATAGGCATAGGGTTGAAGTTCCTGCTGTTCGTCTTGGTATTTTATCGACGCCTCTATAAGCGGCTCCCCCTTTTCAGTCTCTACGCTGTGCTTCTCGTGGTGGAAGTTACCTTCGTCTGGTGGGTTTATCGAGTATGGGGCTACAGTTCTTTCCCAGCGTGGTACACATACTGGTGGGCGTCTGCGGTGGTGCAAGTCGCACGTTTCCTGGTGGTTGCGGAATTGTGCTGGACCAGCCTGAGCACTCATCGCGCAATATGGCCGCTAGTTCGGAAAATACTCATCCTCATTGCTGTGGTTGCGCTCAGCTACGCGGCAGTCACGGCATTGAGGACCAAATCTTCTCCTCTAGCCACTTTTGTGTTGTCATCTGAACGCGCGCTGGAAATTTCGTTTGCGATCATCCTTGTTACCCTTGCCGGCTTCGGTGCGCGGTACATGGCAGTGTTGAGGCCGGTCGAGCGAAACATCTTGATCGGCCTTGGAGCCTATTCGTGCTTTCAGGTAGTCAACAACACCTTCATGCAAGAGTGGATGAGCAAGTACTTCCATTGGTGGGTGTCCGTTCGCGTGGTTGCCTTCGCCATTGCAATGCTCGTCTGGATTATTCCGCTGCGCAAGGCACTGCCGCCAGTAGAGCCGGGTCCCACTTTGATTAGCGAGAGTGTTGCGGTCGGGCTCCTGCGGGAATTACTCGTCCAAATGCGGGCAATCGCTGAGGACATGAAACGCGTCACGCGATCAAAATGGAAATGAGGAGTGCCCGGTTTTTCTTTCGTTAGCCAAGCGGGTAGCGGATTTGAGCTGAAAGACATTCGTCAAAGTTAAGCCGGCCAGTGCGAACTGACAAGAGAACGGCGCGAATCGGGCGAGGACAAGCGCGAGTTGCAGCGTTGCGAGAGGATATCGCACTGTGACAGCTTATTTTCTTCGCGCAATGCCCGCGAACGGTCGCAGATCACCATACGTTATGCCGTCAGATGCCATTCGAAACCCACATTCAACCATGACGCGTCGCGGATGGGAAGCTTTCGGGCTTGTCTCGCCCCTATGTCTTCAACGAGAAGCGTACAGGCCTTCTACGCTGCTACATCTCGCGTGTCGAGAACGGCCACACGGTTCCTACAGTGGAGACGATAGGGAACAACAACCTCGTACCGATTTCCCGAGTTTCGCGCGTCGATGATCAGGAAGCCCAAGCCGGAGTTCACCGCAATCATTTCTGCCGCGACCACAACGAGCCAGGAAATGCCGACCGCGATTCGCAAACCCACGATGAGTTGGGGAACCACTGCAGGATGTAATGACCAGATAGAGCATTTGATAGCCGGACAGTCCGAAATTGCGTCCAGCATTGAGAAGAGTTGGGTCAATGCTTCTGACCGCATTCGCCGTGCTCACCGTCAGCGGCAAGAGCGTAGCGATGAAAATCAGAAATGTCGCCGCGAGATCACCTATACCGAACCACAGAATTGAGATCGGAATCCAAGCCAGAGGAGATATCGGACGAAGGATCTGAATAATCGGACTAAGTGCCCGGTCGGCACGGCGGTGTGAACCAAGGTACAGCCCGAGCGGAATGGCCACGAGCACCGCTGAAAGGAAGCCCCAACTGACGTGGAACAGTGAGGCGACAATGTACCGGATGAGCCGACCCTTGCGGACCAGTTCCGCAATTCCGAGAAGTACCGTTCGTGGTCCCGGGATGATCGGCGTTGCTTGGCGAACGGCGGCGTTTTGCCAAATTACGATTAATAGGGTCAGAAAGACTACCGCCAAAACGAAGACCAGGGCCTTCGAGACAAACTTCTTCAGAAAAGGGGATGACTTCAGTCCTGGTTCAACCATCTCCAGCTTCCTGCGCCACTTGTAGAGGCACCTCGGTCGTACCCCGAGTTCTCGCGCTAACTCACCGACTTCTTCGCACGTCTCCACGCGTTCGGCAGCCATTCGATGAACTTTCCGGGAGTATCTCTTTCTCTCCACATGTGCTTCCTTTCCCGGAAACTGTGCCCAATTTCGTGTGTCACTTCAGGGGTTCACTCAACTTCTGGCATCTTCCCCCAGTCAGTTTCAACGGGACGACATCGTGAAAACGAACACTCTGAGATGGTAGCGTATGGAGCACTCCGCAACACATCGCCGAAAAAAGGCCACGATATGTGGCCAGAATCGATGCGTTCACAACCTGTTCTTTTGTTGCTTCCAGTTCAGAATTGAATAAGACAACAACCAGATGATGAAGGATTCTGGCTTGCAATCGGCCAAAGATTCGGCCGTCATTAGGACGGGAATCCATTCCTTAGACGATTTCACTGATTTTGCGATTTCCTCTCAGAAACATCAGCAATGCTAACTTTAGCGGCGTCGTGAGCAAAGTTCAGCAGACTAGAGAGGTTCGCTTTGAACTGCAGGCGCCTTCTCAGATTCCAGCAACATCTCCATGGTTCTGCACGCAGCCTCTAACCCGGTCGATTCCATAAGCATGCCCCTTAACTGCGCACACGAACGTCCAACAGAATCGGATGTAATCAATCGCGAGAGTTCCGACGCAATCTTCGGCGGATCCCATTGCGGCGGCAAGATTCGTTTGGCAACCCCTAGTCTCTCGAGTCGTGTGCCATTATCTGGCCGATCGCCTCCGTACGGGAGCACCAGTTGAGGAACTCCCGCGGTAAGCGCTCGTACTAAAACGCTCGCCCCACCGTGGTGGATGATCGCGGCCATTCCCCCTATCACTTGGGCAAATGGCAAACGCGGTTGGCGAATTATGCCGGGCGGGAGGTCGGAAGGAAGCAGCTCGGGATGTCGACACACCAAAATCCCGGGCTTACCCAGAATTGAGCATGCTTGTGCAGCTGAAGCATAAAATCGTCCTGCCAACTTCCACATTGCGGTTCCACCGGTGATTAATATTGCGTTCGGTCGCTTGTACTCGACCAACTGATTTATTGCCGGGGGAACTTCGCTGGGCTCGACTTCATCATTTTGCAAGAAGCCAGTATGCACAATACGCGCCGGCCCGCCAAAAGCATCTGATGCGAACCACTCCGGCCAGCAGGCCAGATGCAAATCAGGAGAGAGCACCCATTTCCTCCAGTCTGATATCTCTCCGAGCCCGCACGCACGACGTGCTGCATTGATTTGTCCACCGAGACAGTAAGCGTATAGTTGAATTAGCATTGATAGGCAGGTTGCCTGCGCTGCGGCCGTAAACACGGAAACCAGCGGAATTCTAAGCTGCTCAGAGATAAAGCTCGCGGCTAGGCTGCTCATATGCCGAACCACCAGAATGCTCTTCAGATCCCGACAGTGTCGAAGAATAGTGGCATATTCCGATTCTACGAACGGGAACACATGCCGCTGGCTGAACTCGCGTATGCCATTCGGTGTATCGAGTAGCGGACCGTCTTTGATAAATGCTTTGTATTGATCGGGTGTGTCCCAACAATCAAAATGTAATTCAACTCTTCGCGCAGCTTCGCGATACTCACACTGCGAGACCAGGGTCACGTTGTGTCCCCTCTTTCGCATCGCTTTTCCGATGGCCAAGAATGGGACAACGTCCCCATAGCTACCCTTGGTTACCAAGACTACATTAAGCATCGAGACTTGGGTCGTTCGACAGGCGTAGTGAGTGTTCGCTGAATCGCAGATGACTTAAGTTGAAGCGCCTCTTGAGAGTGAGGCCTGAGCTTCTAAGAACTGTTGATCTTCGAGTGGGATTTCGGGAGGCGTAACCATTTGCCATTGCAGGGGATCGAGATGCCTCCCGCACTCAAATTGCCACATGTTTTTCGAGTGGCGCAAGTACACAAACATACCATGGCTACCCGTCCTGTGAAGCCGTGCACCTTGTCGATTGCATAAGTACAGAAAATAGGCGTCCTCAGCGAGCGACTGCACTGGATAACGAGTACCAGAATCGAACAATTTACGTTTAAATACTAGGGTCCCTCCGTGTACATTACCCACGAACATCCGTTCAAATATGTTCGCGCTGCACCGCCAGAATCTCCATGAATCCAGTTCCAAGAAAACACAGTCTCCAAATGCATCTATGTCAGCGTTGCTCGCGATCAACGATGTAACCTGCGCGCTAATTCTGGAAGGACCATACCAGTCGTCGTCATCCCACTGCGCGATTATTTCCCCGCGGGCTATTGCACAGCCGTAGTTTCGTTTCGCACCAATCGTAAGCACCGTCGGCAACCGAACGTAACGGACTCCCTTTTGATTTCTCGTACAATCCGCCAGATCTTGCTGACCATCGTCCACAATAATGAGTTCTAAGTTAGGGTAGTCTTGGCGCTGGAAATATTTGATAGACTGTTGGAGAAAACACGGTCGGTCGCGAGTGGGCATCACGCAGCTTACCAGAGGCAGTAAATTAGGAATTCTCATCGTCGTTATCCATCCGAGAACCTTTAATTGGAACCGGGGCTCGGGATTGTTCGTCGTGCGGCAGTGAAGCTAGAATGGCACGGTCCCAATCTGGTTCTTCGGCTGAAACAGCTGCCAAAAGAGCGAGACCTACGCCCGCCGCGCCAGTCAGCAATCCCCTGAAGTCTATCCCTCGAAAGCGGAACCCCCCCATACCTTGCCCTTCACATCGGGAATCCAGCAGCTGTAGATAGTATTGTCTAGCGATGTCCGCAAAAAGCTGATCACCTGTTGCATGAAATAGACGATTAAAGATGTGTGCCCTTCCCGCCGCGCCCTCGCACAGGTTGAATTGGGAGTCCTTCGGAGCGACGACTTGACGCAAACAGTTTCGAGCATCTGCGCGAGCAATGTCCAAGGCAGTCGCCTGCCAATCGTCCCGCCCAAGGATACGTCCCGCGTTGAAGAGGACCATGGCTATGCCTGGATCCCCGATCAGCCAGCCATTCGGTCGAGGCGGAACGCTGACGCCAACTACCGGCGGAAAGGCGATAGCACCAGCTTGTCGCTGTGCCAGCATCCATGAAATCGCCCTTTCGACCAGACGGCAAGCGCGCCCGTTGGCTATACCACGAGCACAACCAGCAATTAATGCACCCACAATTCCAGCTACTCCATAGCCTGCACCAGTTATGTAGACTCGATTCCCCAAACTAAAGCCCGGTACAATAGTCCGGATTTCATGCTCTGAGCGGCGCGACATTTTCCATATAATTCCAGGTGGCTCGTTCATGGATAGATTATCGAGACGTTCAATCACTGCATCGAACAACTGCTCTTCCGCAAGTCCGGGCATCCGCTCAGCGACATACAGACAAATACCGCTTAAACCATCCATTATTCCTGTTGCAACTTCAGACCGACTCGCCACGAATACACTGTGATCTATTTCTTGTTGAGATAGCCGTGACAAGCTTGTCCGAAGCGCTTCAGGGTACAGATGCCGATTAAAGTGCTCGAATGTCCAGAGAACCCCAGAATACCCAGATAGGAAACCTGGACACTCGCTTAAACTCTCGACACTCTGTAATGCTTCATCAAGAAAGCGTGCCGCCGTGTTCAGACATCCGACATCTTCAGAAGCTTTCGCGAGGTAAGCGAAAAAGAGAGCAATACCGGCGCTTCCGAAACCAAAGGAATGCGGAAACTCCATTTCCCATCCCCATTTCCAGAAACTCTCCGACGGATCCGCGACATCTCGAGAAATTGCCGCTATAGTTTTCTTCGCTCGTTCTGCTTCGCTGTTAACGAGCAGGGGGGACCACTCACCGGCGTTGATTCGAGTCTCCACGATATGTCTCGATCACAGGCGTATTTGTCACGCTTGGTCTTAAGGTGGTGTAATCTTTAGCCTGGCGGTTTCGATCGGTGTGCGATTTGAGAGAAGCCAAGTCTGCTCTGGAGAGCGTCGTCGCATGCCAATCAAACCAGAACCAGAACATATGGAAGCGAGCGTCCTTGTACTTCAAGAAAAAAGCTTCTCGGCAGGCAAGGTATACCTCTCTCGCCTCGGAATAGTTCATCCAAGGTCCCGGAATCTCGTTCCCCCACGGACCTGAACTGCCATGGGGGAATCGCCACCCAATGTCCCTCTCAATCTGGTCGCGCACCATTTGGCGATATTCAGGATCGGCGGCGTATTCAAGGTTTGAACGAGATATAGGCAGCAGTGAATGCTGAGAGACAAGTTTGAAGCGATTGTAGCCACATCTGCATAAATGATTGAGGTTTGTGAGATGGTCCACCCCGTCCTCTCCGGATGACAGGGGCTCGTTTCCCTCACAACCCGCTTCTACCGAAACGAACGGTGGAAGGTTGTTTCTATCGAGATCTTTCAGACAAAACGCATCGCTTCCCTCGATGTCGATTTTCAAATAGTGTGGAACTCCGAATCGAGCAAGAATATCCCTAAAACGAATGCACTTGATCCTGATGGCGTGGTGTTTTCTTCCGTCTCGGTTTGCGAGTGGCCTGTGCAACGAGCTAAAGGCGCTCAGATCATCGCAGATCCAAAAATCTCGCTCAGATGCGTTCTCCGCAATCGCCACATTCAGAGCCGTAAATCTTCCCGAACTTGCCATCTCTTCAAAGCGGTTCATGGCAGCCTCTACTAGGTCAGGGATTGCTTCAATTGCGATCACCGTGTGCCCTTTGTTCAGGTAGAAGGCACTGTCCTCACAGGTGTTCATTCCAACATCATAAATCAAAGCCATATATGACCATGATTGTTGTTCATCAGACGCCTGCTTTGTGTCGCGAAGTCGTTGCGCCACATTCCGTTTGCGCTAGACGCTCAGCGCACTTCGAATGCGGGGCTCATCTTCATACTGCGAACGGGAACGTATAAACTCGAGTTTATCACCACGGCATCGATCGCTTGTTCTTCCACAAAAGCAAATAAGTCACTGCTACGGTTCATAAAACCTCTGCCTTTTCTGTTAAGCGAAGTATTACATAAGACGCCAAAGCCGGTGTGGCGTTTAAAAGCGCTCAATAGCCTATGCAGGAATGGATTCTGATCACTGCTTACCGTTTGGACCCGCGCTGAACCATCCACGTGCGTAATCGCGTCTAGCTCTGCAGTGTTTACATGATGGAAATACAACATAAAGGGACTGCTGCCTTCAGCTCCAAACAATTGTTTTGCATCTTCTTCCAAACATACGGGCGCAATTGGTCGGTACCACTCTCGCCTTTTGATCTTATTCAGCCGATCCTTCACTGTGCGTCTAAAAGGGGCCGCCAACAAAGATCTATTCCCCAGTGCTCGAGGGCCGATTTCCGACCTTCCCTGCACCCAAGCGATAATTTTGTCCTGTGATAGTAGGTCCGCGACATGGTCGTAGTCTAAATCGCTTTTCACGAAATGCTCTGGAATCCCTTCGCAAACAAAATCTGAGCCGCTATAGACAGTCCAAGAAACCTTTGCGTTATTAAAGCACATATATTGTGCCTCAATGGCTGTCCCAATCGCAGAGCCGGAGTCATTAGTTACAGGCGGGACAAATATGTCCCTAAATAATCCTGAATCACGCCACTTCGAATTCCAGTCACAATTCAAACCACACCCACCGGCAATCAGCAAAGGATATCCTTTTATTAAATGCGTTTTTGCGTATGAATAAAAAATGTCGAATACGGTCTCAGAAAATACGGCGACAAGCTCTCGAAACCTAGGTTCTGTAACCCCACAATTCAAGTAAGGTGTATCCGCAAAGAGTTGTTTGTCAGTGGTCGGAGGCACAACATTCTCAAGAATGCGACGAATTACAACCAGTTCGTCTGCGGTGGCTTGCGTTCTATTCGAAAATCCAGCAAGGGCCATGAGTTTTCCGGCGGAATCATGATTCCATGTGCCCATCGGGGCCGACGGGTCGGCTAGATCGAACAGGAACGAGTACTTGTAGCCCGGGGATGACAAAACCGGCTTCAGTTGACGAATGCACAAGCTTTCGTCTATCTCGTAGAACGATCCAATGTCACCCTCCCACAGCAGCACATAACAGGGCTCACCTTGCGGGAACGGCGACAACCCATAGCTACAGAAGATGTGTGATCGCTCGTGGGTAGATTCGAACAAACGGGTCTTCAATCCAAAAACACTTGAGGATCGGATTCTAAGCTCGTGCTGGGAAGTCCCGTGGTAGGTCGTGCCTGCAGACTGAAAAGGAAATCCATCTGACCATCCGCTAGTGCAGATTATGCTCGGCACTTCGTTCATATTGCTGATGTTGTTTAATAGAAAGTAGGCCAGCGCTGGCATATGACGCGGTTTCGAATCGTGTTCCGCCTCCACGGAAAGCAACAGTTTGCCGTCCTTCACAATCGCAAAGGCCCCGTCGTGACCAGGGTTAACGGCAATAATTGCTCCCGTTCCGGATAGTCTATCTATTTGCGCAGAATCGTCCGGTGTTCCGTGCAGCAACCTCAGGTTCGATCCTTCCATCATTCTCTCCTCAGGAGACTGGCATTGATGAGAACCACGCATGAAGCTGACAAAGCGACGACCTCATTCATGTGGCTGGTAGCTTTCTCAGCAATCGGCACTGAGTAGTCAGGTCAAATCGATTTCTTGCTTCTACACCGTTCGCAGCCCTTCACTGCAGAGCGCTCTGGGGAGCATGGATCATGTCTATTGGTCCCTTGTATCGCTTGGAACAGAAATCCTGTGGCTGTCAAACATACCCTGGGACTGACGTCCACCAGCGGTCGCGCGATTTCCAGTTGCACAGCGAGAGGTCTGCGTATCCGGGGCATCCACTGCAAGAGTGCCTTTAGCATCATCGAACGGAGATAATTCGCAGCCTCCAGCGTCAGTTACACTGCAAAGCCTTTTGGCTACAGCTCGACGAGCCCCCGGTTAACCTATTTTTCGTGAATAGTCTCGGCAGCAGGCAATCGAATCAAGGCAAAACCGCTGAAAAGACATCCAGATATTTCAAACCACTTTGCGTATTGAAAGCCGCAATCTTGTCCCGAGAATTCAGGAATCGGAATGCGAAGTCTCAGCGCCCTGAAACGAGAGTCGGATATGGAGGCGCCAGATTGTCAAGGCCCGATATGTCCATCCGTCTTAGTTCTGTCCGCAACATCCTTCCTTCGTTGACGGAGACTTTTCACGAGATCCGGCCCTCTTTCCACAAAATCGACCGTCGCAAACCTCAGCCGATATATGTCCTCGAGACTAGACCAAAACTCGCGAAACGCCTCGACAACATCGTCAGCCCCAAATGCTGAGACCATAGCCATTGCAGCCATCCTCTGAACCGCGTTAATGGCAGTCTTGTTGTTGCTGATATATCCGAACTTGTCCAGGACCTCCCGCAGCGTTTCTGACGATACTCCCGCGTTTGAGTCGCTATGGCGGTCGTGATACCTTCGAGCAACACTCTCTTGTTCGACGCGCTGCATTGGGCCTCGGCTCAGTTGTTTTTCTGGATCGCCAATTTGCGTGTGCTTATCCCCACCTGCCAGCGCAGCTCCACTGCCGGCACGCTCACATCAGCTTACGCCAAAACCGCAACGATCTGTTCGACGGAAAGCGCTTTCTCTTCACGGCAAAATCTCCCTTCCCTTGCGGGTCAGATTTTGGGGAAACTAACTCTGAAAATGCAAAGAAATTGGGGGGGCCGCTCACGTCGACTTTTGGTTGTCAAAGCCGGTGAGCCCAAGTCCGGAGTAGTGGCAGGCGTGAGTCGGCCATGAAATCCTATTACCGTCCCACCAGTCCTTCCACAGCTGCCTTCGAGAAGATCATTCTCTCGTTTCCGACAGTCCATTGCGGACAGGGGAGGTCCTTGAAAATTGCGCTTCTTTATCGTCCGCCCCTGTCACTCTGCTGCGTCGAAGGGTCACCAGAGAAGCACACAGTGTGACTTCAGGACCGCCGGCAGCGCGTTGCGCGAATAGTTGACAGAACAGACCTTCACGCAAAACTCTCCCCCATAATTCAGCTTCCACACTTCGACCATAGAAAGATTTCCTTCCGTGTGATTGCGTAGTTGGCCTTTTCGAGCCGCACGACAGCATCTCGGAGACGGGTCAGGAGCAGGCTTCGGCCAGACCCTGATTAGTTCGCATGCTGGTCACTGTCCCGTCTGCGAGTAAAACGCGGGCCTATCCATTGAATTGGCGTCACCCCGCAATTTCCACCCGATTTCTTTGGCGAAGCGATTGATCGCCGATAGCACTTCCTTCCTATCGGTTTCGATCGCGGTTATATGGTCGCCTTTCAACTCGATAAACGTTTTTGGCTCCCTGGCGCGAGCGTAAAGAACTCGACCATGACGAATAGGTATAGTCCGATCGTCTCGGGCATGCAAGAAGAGCACCGGACATAAGACCGAGTCTATCTTCTTGAGCGATTCAAACCGGTTATGAGCGATGATATTTAGAGGCAGGAACGGATACAACTCTTCTCCCCGCTCAGGGATAGAGATCATTGCCCCTTCGACGATCAGGCCAGCAGCTCGAACGCGAGTTGCGAGATCAATTGCCACTGCAGATCCGAGGGAGTGCCCGTAAATAATAATCTCTTCTGGCAATGCAGATCGCTGCGACACGAGGAATTCGTAACCGACTAGTGCGTCTTGGTAAAGGCCGCTTTCCGACGGGGTTCCTGCACTTTCGCCAAAGCCCCTATAATCCAGTACAAAAAAATTGGCGCCAAGCTCATGAGCCAGGTTCCACCAAGCCTGACAAGTCGTAGCATTGCCAGCATTACCATGCATAAAATAGACCCAGTATCTCGTCGGTAGCTTGGCAGGAAACACCCACCCAACAAGGCGAGTTCCGTCGGCAGCTCTCATGACAACTCGCTCGGCACGGCCTTGGATTTGTTGTTCCAGAGGCAAAGCACCTCGTTTTGGCATGTAAACAAGAGAAGGTTCTGCATGAATGAAATAGGCCAGCACAGAACCGTACAAGGCAACCGGAAGGGCGAAGATGCCAACGAGCACTGTCTTGATAAACAATCGTTTATTCATGAGCTCCTCCAATTTTGAAATAGACCGCGAAAACAGACGAAGTTCTCGACGAGACAGCGCCAGGAAACACCTTGCTGACTATTCGCGTCCGCCGTTCCGCGATGCGAATCTCAATGTCGAATGCCGCAATTCGCCTGGCGACACCAGCTTGGCTCCCGTGTCTTTCGTGCCCTGTCGTCAGGCACCCCCTCACTTCCGCGAACGACAAACGAAACATCGCCATCAAGCCGCGCGCGCTTGCATCTTCGGAAGGTGAACGCACGGCGATCGCCCATTACGGAGTTTCAGGTAACCTCCAAACAGTCGCGTAAGGAGGCCTGACCTTCATTACTAAAACCAAGTAACAGATTTTCGAGTGGTTCGACGGTGTTGTAGGAGTTTGCAGCCAGCGCTGCCGCACGGCCAGACCGTGCTATTTTACTGTAGGCATCTGCGGATGAGACTAGTTCTTGCAAAGCTCTTACGGCTCCAAGTCCTTCCGGTACCACGATGATGGGCAGCAAGCGCTCATCGAAGGCTTTCGTGTACTCTCTAATTGCGCGAACAGGAAGCAACATCGTGACCTAACATGGCTTCACTATTGCCGCCGATGTCGCTGGCGAGAACTGGTATTCCACGCAACATCGCCTCGGTAATCACATTCGGCTTCGCTTCTGCCCATAAGGACGGAACGAGCAGGACTTGTGTGACCTTCAAAACCTCTTCAACATCGTCGATGCGATTCAAGATCCTGACATTCGAGAGGGCTCGAAGCTGTAGCTGTCCCTGTCGGTTGGTGCCCCAAGTCGGCACGGCCGCAAACTCAATACTGGGCAGGAGTTGGGCACTCCGGAGGAAGATCGCAATGCCTTTGCCCGCGCAGGGATTGATTATCGGGACATAATCTTTCCCATGATTGTTGAACTCATTGAACGGACTCACACCGTTCAAACATAGCGGCAATACTCAGCTTTGACTCCTCTCCAGGTAGACATGTAGGTACGGCGGTACTCGCTAACTGTCACAACGCGTGCTACGCGTCGTTGTCTCTGGGTTGCGCACCCATGGTAGACATAGGCGCCCGGCCCGAAGCCTGACATCAGAGTCGTACGTGCCAGATACACAATCCAGTCGGGAAGCTCCTGTATTCGATGCGCAGTAGGACAACACCGGGATCCTCCGATGCAACAATCACTCAGCCGGTTGGAATTTCCTCATCTCATTATCAAAGCGGGTAGCAATCTCTCTCATGCCAAACTCGGCTAGGACCTCTCGCTGCAAGTTCTTCGAGAGGGACGCGATTTGATTTGTTAGCCCCGCCAAACGTGAGCGTATACAGCATGTTCTGCGCAGGAAGAATTCTCATCGAGTCACACGTCCTGTTCTGATGAGCGACTCGTTGTGGCACTGGCTCACTTTCGCCGCGTAGCGAAAATACCGCCTAGTTGCTGTCAGGTCACGCCCTGGCTGTCGAACGACGGACAAGACGTGCGCAATGTTCCGGACATGGCGTCCGCCCGGTATACGCGCTCCCCATGCTTAATGGCCAAATACTCGCGCATGGAGGGTAGCGTCCGGACCAGTTGTTCGGATCGCTTCTGGATGGACTCAAAGGTTGCAGATGCCTTTGTATCCTCAAGATAGTCCAGCAACGGCAAGCTCCGTTTCGGCCTGTAGCCCAGTCCCAAAAGCATTACCGCATACGAGTAAGACTCGAAGCCGTGATACCTAGTATTGATGGTCCTATTTGTTGGCAGGCGTGTTTTCCAAAGTCTGAGCCGCTCCGCTAACTCGTTAGGAACTTTAAGATCGTTCTTTGTGGCCGCCCAGAATGGAGTATCCGCTCGGCTACTGGCAACGTAATGAAGGGTGAGGAACTCGCGGACTCCGTCCATACAATCCGCGACAGAACGATTGAAACTTTTTACGTTTTCCCGCCCTGGGCGTTTCTCAGGAAAATGCGTGGCCAATTGCTCTATAGCATGCTGAATAAAAAATATTCCGGTGGATTCTAATGGTTCAACAAAGCCACTGGCGAGTCCAATCGCAACGCAGTTCTTCACCCAAGATCTTCTGTTTCTCCCTATCCGCATCTTGATGTGTTTGGTTTCGCGCCCCTGAGCTCGCCAGCCCAAGTGGTCTCGAAACTCCCTTTCAGCATCGCAGGGCGACAAAAAGGCACTGGAATAGACATATCCCGTGCCGACCCTGCTGTAGAGCGGAATGTTCCAGACCCAGCCAGCAGATAGCGCCGTGGCGGACGTGAATGGATTTATCCCCTCGTCGGGGCCGTAAGGTACTTGCATAGCCACGGCGCTGTCGCAAGGGAGCGAATCGGTGAAAGAAACAAAAGGCTCATGCAACGCTCCGTTGATAAGCAGTCCGCGAAAACCGCTGCAGTCGATGAACAGGTCACCCTCAATGTTGCCGTGATTTTTTGTCTCAAGGGTGGTGATGTATCCGTTCTTATCCTGGTTCACTCGGCAAACGTCGTCCACAATCTGTCGCACCCCAAAGCTCTGAGAATATCTGGCCAGGAACTTGGCGAAAAGGCGGGCGTCGAAGTGGTACGCGTATGGATATTGGGTGTGCAGCCCTTCTAAAAGCATGGCTTTGTTGCCGTCATCCGATTGCAGGTAAGCGTCCACCGTATGATCGAATACATGGCCATCCATAAAGCGCGGTGCCCTTTGTGCATCACATATCGCGGGTACGGTGAAGCAGGCGTAATCGAAGGCTCCACCGTGCTTCTTCCACAACTTTAGCCACCACTCGCAAATGCTGCGACCGTCAATCATCTCGAACCTTTGGAACGGATGATAGAAATGACATCTCTCTGCGTTCCAATTCACGAACCGAATGGCCAGCTTGTAACTGGCGTTACACTGCGGCATCCAATCTTCCTCTCTAAGGCCCAAGTAGTCGAAGAAAACCCTTATAGTACTGAAGGTAGCTTCTCCCACGCCTACGGTTGCTACCTCGGAAGACTCCACCAGGGTGATCTGCACTCTGTCCCTGAGGCACCTAGACAAATATGCCGCCGTCATCCAGCCGGCTGAACCGCCGCCGACGATCACGACCGTATATTTCTTAAGCATCGCTCACCTCCTGTTCCTGACTAAATAAAGTTACGTCACAGTCCATCGAAAAGAAGTCTTCCGTACGAACGGTCAGCGTATGTAAGCGGAGGTTTGCTGTCACATTCCACGCGGACGACGTGCCCGATGATAATTCGATGATCTCCCACGGGTATCACTTCCGCGGTTTTGCACTCAAATACCGCGAGTACGCCAGAAATTAATGGCACACCAGTTTGTCCAGGAGACCATTCCACATTCGAGAAGCGGTCTTCCCATTTGCCGGAAAACTGCTCGGAAAGATTACGCTGCTCTAGGCTGAGGACGTTGACTCCGAAATAACAACGTGCGCCCCAATATGCCGTCATTTTTGACGACTGACCGATGCACACTAAAATCAAGGGCGGCACCAAGGAAACGCTTGTGAAGGAGTTGACGGTAATTCCGCGCGGGATTCCGTTTTGATCCAGCAGCGTAGTTACTGTGACACCTGTCGGGAATTTACTGCAGGCTCGACGGAACGCCACTTCATCTACAGCGCCGAGGTCCTTAGCTTGGTCCAAACGAGTTTCGTACAGTGCGCGATTTCGCACTCTGGCCCTCCAAGAATGGGGAGCCTGAATTGGTCAGGAACATGGCAGCGCCAAACAGGCTCGACTTCCTAAGGCTTCAGAAAAGCTTGCTCACACAACGGGAGACTATCGGCTGTCTCGCTGTAGCCACGTCTAACTGGGCTAGGCTCGATGACCGTTCAGCTTTCCGGAAAAGCTGGAAGAAAAGAAAGGAATCGAGATCCCCATTCCCCGTTCGCGAGCACGGTTGGTAACGAAAGATGCGACCGCAAGATCGAGAATACCCAAACCGAACGGACTGAAAATAACAGGTCCGCATGATTCGGCCCGCGCTGGTGCCCGTCCGGCGAGTATCTCAGGTAGACTTGCCCGAATAAACTTGCGATGTCCTGAGGCGCATTCGGCCAGGTGCAGCGAAGTTCTAGCGCTGCACACATGATTTTCATCATCAACGACATTATCGGCATCGAGGATGATTTCAGGAGAAAGGTCACGCAACGAAATATGAAGTATGACCGTGCCCGGCGGGCACAACGAAAGATCTTGGACGTGCGGGGCTGTCGCGGTTGTCGCAAAGGAGATTAGCTGGGAGAAGGACAGAGCTTTCGGCATGCCGTCCGCTATCTGTGCCCGCCGGACGTCATAGCACCTTTGGCACGACTTAGCGAACGCTGCAGCCCGTTCTGGAACTTTATCGAAGACACACAGGCCCTCAATTTCGCCGAAGATGGCGCAGAGAAAGCGCACCACTGTGAAATTGATCCTGCCGCAACCGACCAGGGATACATGAATCGGTCCTTTGACACTGCCTAGCGTCTGCGCCGCCAGGGCAGCGCTGGCGGCAGTACGCACGGCACTTATCTCCGAGCCTTCGAGGATTACCTCAGGCCTTCCAGTCTGCGCGGAGTTCAAAATCACGACTGCGGATGCTCGGTCCATTCCTAAGTCCACGTTTGCGGGAAAGGAAGCGATCCACTTGATTCCAATTACCGGCCCATTTTGGTCGATGTAACTGGGGAGTGCGATAATTCGATTTTCAGGAGTGTCTGGAAAATGAATAAATGAGGAAGGAGGCACATAAGTCCGTCCAAAGGCATGGGCGACATATGCGGCGCGCACGGCGGACAACGCTTGCTGGTCAGCATCCGCCAATAGCGCAGTGACGTCGCACGCTGTTAGTAGCAGCAGATTGTCGTTCATCTCGACCTTCACTTTCGGTGGGAGGCATGAGCCACCTGGGCTCGGCTGCAGCTAATTCTGCGTATTGAAGACACCCCACGCTGCTCAGGGTTACAGCATATGGCCGCGCTTGCTTAGAAGAGGCTAGCAACCCAGCTGCTCGGCATTCGGTTGATCTTTACGGGTTCATCCAAGAAGCACAATTCAGGGCCGTGGCGACGGGGGAAGGAAGGCAACTGATATGACGTAAATCCTTTGGCACTCGAGTCAAACTAATGCAGTGGTAAGCGCTTAAGGCCATCGCAATTACAATCTGCGCGGTGTGATGATGCCGTTTTGATCGCTTGCTCGATGGCTTGGACAAGCGTTTCGGGCTTCACAAAACCTGCCATCACCTGACCATTAATAAAAAAGGTCGGCGTGCCAGCAACGTTTGCTGCCTGCCCTTCTCCGAAATCCTTCTGTACAGCCGCCATCGCTGACTTTGAATCCAGGCAAGATGTGAGCTCTGCTTTGTCGATATCAAGCTTGGTGGCAAGTCCGACGAGTGTGTCGCGCACATTTTCCGGGTTTAGCGAGTCCGCCTGCGAAAAAATACTCGACCGGTAGTCAAGCCACGATTGTTGTTTCAACCTGAATACGCAGTCGCTCGCAACAGCGGCGCGTACATCCCAGTCATTGGCCGAATTGAAAAAATGTTTAAATACGACTCTGATTTTTCCTTGGTACTTAGGAAGAAGCTGCTGAACCATGAACTCGTGGATTTTGGCACATGACGGACACTGATAATCCGAAAACTCGATGATTGTTACGGGCGCATTGGTGGAGCCGATTGTGGGTCGGTCGGCGATGGAAATGCGCTCCAATTCCGAGCCACTTAATCGGAGCGAGAAGATCTGGCCTACGATCGCGTATTGGCCATCCCTGGACACAAAGATGCGCTCACTGCGCGTGTGAGGCGCGTGACCAAAACTAAACGTCGTCTCGTAATAGTCCGGAAATACCCATGGGTGCAGAGGGGCGACATCGAAAACATCTTCTGTCAGGCCGAACCGGTCTCGAAGATAGCCTATGACCTGTTCGGACGCAGGCAGACCTTGAGCATGAGCCGCAGAAGGCTCAGGCGAGTTGGAACTCTGCGACCGGGCCGTAGCACCAAGGCCAGCCAGGCACAGCACAGCGAAAAAAAACAGCGTAACGACGGACGAGAAGCGAACTGCGATTTTATTTTTGTTCATGGCTATTTCTCCTGTATTCGGATGAGACCTCACCGCAAGATCATGAATTCCGCGACACTCGCCTATTTGCAAGGCGCGTGGCCTCCTCATGAGGCTGCCGACCGTTTGCCGCCTTGATGCGTTGATTGGTCGAGAATTGGTCCGCCACTCCCCGTGTGCAAGCCACGTGCGGAAAAAGCATCTCTCAGAATCTCAGAAGGCTCGCCAAAATGCTCTCGCACCCATGCATCCGAATAGATCGTATCGAGGTACCGCTCGCCGCGATCCGCAAGGATTAATACGCAGGTCGACCGTGACGGCAAAGCAGACCTAACCCGATTAAAGGCGGTCACAACGGCGCCGGAGGATCCTCCCGCCAAAATTCCCTCCGAAGTCAGCAGATAACGGCATCCCATGACGCAATCTAGATCAGAAACGAGTATGGAGTCGTCTGCGAGTCGGTCTTGGAACAAGCGAGGTCGCACGCCAGCACCGTGGCCCGGAATCAGGCGAGTGCCCCTCCTTCCCCCGAAGATAATGCTGCCAACAGCGTCCACCGCGTAGATTCTTGTACTTAGACAATGATTTTGCACATATTCCCTGCAGCCCCGCAGAGTTCCGCAGGTGCTCGTCGAGCAAAACAGATAGTCAATGTTCGAACTAAGCGCCCTGTCAATTTCCGCCATGGTGCGATGGTGCGCCTTGGAGTTTGACAAGTTGGAGTACTGGTCGGGCCAAAAGGCGCCGGGAAACACCTGGAGCAATTCGCGTACGCGATTCAATCGCGCAATTAGAAACTCTCCCGTGGAAGGATCGGGGGCGGAGACCAGCTCGATCTGAGCCCCATATGCCTGGAGTATGCGCAGGTTTTGTTGCGTCGCTTTTGGGTCAACCACGCAGATCAAGCCTAGGCCATAATACGAACATACTTGGGCTAGTCCAATGGCCATATTTCCCGAGCTCGATTCAATTACCAGTCCGCCAGCTTGTAGCACGCCTGCTGCGAGGGCATCCTCAATCATCTGCAGCGCGGCGCGATCTTTGATACTGCCTCCCGGGTTGCTGCCTTCCATTTTTGCAAACACGCTCATTCCCGAGGCCGGTGCCAGTTTGCTCAATTTGACCAACGGCGTATTCCCGATGGCAGCCAAAACGCCTGGGCTTTCGTTTGTACGAGATTGCACGATCATTCTGCCTTTGTGAGTTTAAGACGGCCCCACGCAACAGCAATTTCGAATCCTTCGGATTCGACCCGGTGTGCCCAGGCTAAGGGCAGTTAGAAAGTTCGAAGGGCATAGTTATCCGATTGCTTGTTTTGCGACTAAATACGGAAATGCTGACGTGGTCAAGCGGATGCGCAGGGCATCTACTGTTCGGAATGTTGTCGAAATTCCGAGATTTGTCAGAATTGTGCGCATCGGTGTTCGGCCGTCCACGGAGCGTACGATAGGAATTAGCTCCTCCTCCTGCATGACCGGGGGGTATTCGACGACTTTGGGAGACAGCTTGAAGAACCCATTCATGTTCTCGTAGTGCCGCTTCTTAGCGTGCGCGACTTCAAAGACGGTATCCATAAAAGTCTCGCATAGCTGGCTGGCAGTCTTCCGCGGATACCCGCAGTCATCTCGCTGCAGATAAAACCATAGGAAGGGCAATTTTTCAGCCCTTAGCAGGTTCGTGATCTGCCACCTGATAAAATCCGGCAAACTATCATAGCGAGCTTGCAAGTCAGGGTCGTCAAATTCGAGTTCCCAGGAAATGGACCCGTTTACACGATCGTATAAAGTCACGCAATATGTCATGATCCGTAATCCGCAGCTCGCGATCAAATCGATCAGCGAGCTAAGCGTAAACGTATAAACCACAGGCTGCAGTAAAGCGTCGGCGAAAACTGCCTCTGGCACACTTTGAAATTTCCGCAAATAGCTTGAAAGAGTGTTCTCGCCTGTCGGTAGATTGCGGATGAGGCGTTTGGCTATGGCAAGCTCAGATTCGAACTCGGGTGTGCCGTTGGTCCCAGCTAGCATCCTGACAACCTGCTGAAAGGCTGCCGGAACGGTCCAGTGATAGCGATTGTAAACCATCAATTCCAGAACACCAGTTGGTTTCAATGCAGCAGCTAGCCGGGCTAGCGTCGCTTTCGGCTCGGCGTTGTGGTGGATGACCCCGGTAGATACGACGTAGTCAAAGGCATCTTGGTATTTGGCAACGTTAATGCTTTCCTTCCTGAGGTTCAGATTATTTATGCCCAAGGTGGAAGCATTTTTTTGGCATAGATCCAGTGAGCCATGCGAGACGTCTGAGCCGACAACAGAGCTGTTGCGGAAGCGTAGCGCTGTCTGGATAGCCTGATTCGTGCCGCAACCCGCAACCCATATACTAGCCTGCCGCGGTATCAGTTCGCTGCGCCATGCCCCGAGATCCTGGTTTAGTATCACCCGCTCAAAATCGGTCTCCTCAAGGTAGTCGAACCGAAAGGGTTGCTGAGGATAGGGAAAGCGTGCGTAAAATCCAGCATTGATCTCGTCCACCCCCTGCCTCGCCGACACGAGCAGCAAGTTGTCTTCTGATGTCTGATTCATTTAGTGCACTCCAGATTCTCCGCCACTTATTCCATCAAGTGTCGGAGAGGTATGGCCAGAACCTACGCGCCAACTTATCGCGGCATCACGGTACCAACCCCTTATCAGCCGCGCACTCACTATCGATGGCGCGGCTGTACAGTGCCCGCTGGAAGGCACCACGCGCTTACCTAGCTCAACGCGCAAAGAATTCTTCGAGGTCCCCTAAACGGCTCACGCCCATGCATAATGGTGAAATTATCGCAAACCAGTAGATCCTCTGGCGCCCACTGGAACGTTCGCTCCTCTTCCCGCATGAGCTGCCGGATGTGTGCCAGATCCCGTTCATCGATCGGTGATCCATCGCCAAAGAACGCATTATGTGGAAATTCGTCTTCTCGCAAAACGGAAGCAAGGGCGCGACGAGTCTCGGGCTCAAGGCTCGAAGGATGCCACTGTTCGGCTTGATTAATCCATACCGGTTCTTTAGTGTTTGGATGCATCGCCGTCGCTTGAGCCACAATAGAAGTACGGAGACCGCCATCTTTCTTCCACTCATACTTGTAACCATCCGCTTGCAGGCGCGCTTCAACTGCTTTCCGATCCTTGGTTTGGAAAGCGGCCTCCCACGCCTGACCCACGCCCCGTCCGCCGTTTAAGTTGTTGACATACATAACTCCGTTCCTCTCGAATTTCCGCCGAACGTCGCTTTGCAATCGATTATAAAGTTTTCGACAATCAGCCAATGGCGTTCGCCCTCCTTCTTTGGGGGGAACCTCACAGTAAAATAGAATTTTTTCTGGCATTTGCTTCAAGTAAGAGGCCTCATTATGGAGCGAGATCCTGGCACTTGATGGATATTCTGTCGTCGTGAAAATGTTTCCTTCCACACGCGTCCGCGGAGAATTCCCACCGACGTAATTGTGCAGAGATGGGCAAAACGCTGTAGCGCACTCTCGAAACGGATGTGCACCTCCAAAGGCAAAACCGCGAAATAAAACGGCTCCATGGGCGGTGAGTAGTCTGCCTAGCTCATCGGGACAGGCTGCTGCCCAGCTGGCGAGAGCCTTCCACGAGGTGTCTATACCTAGATCGCCTGGTATCCTGAGATAAGGAAGAGCCACACTATTTTCCACTTGACTAACCCCAGACATAGATCATTCTCCGATCACCTGTGCATTAGCAGACAGAGAGCTAGCCCGGAGCATATCGGTGTAGCAACGCTGGGCGTTAAAAGGTGCGCAGTACATCCGGCGAGCAGTTAGCTTTATGTCCCTTTTGGGAACGTAAATTAGAGTCCAACATCGTCGCGGGGAACAGTAACGGTCAGCGCTTCGTCGGCGCCAAGCAATAGTATCTCCTTTTCTCCGTAAAGGCGTTCCGCAACTATTCCGTGTTCTCTGCAGGCCTTCACGAGTCGATCGGACTCGACGATCGGCCGCGATTGATCCGTGTACTTGATGCTGCTAATATAGTTCAGCCAGGGCTCCTGGCCCATCGCATATACATATACCTCGCGGCAACTCAAGTAATTGACAATATCCCATGCCTGCTCGAAGTTCGAACCGGCCAGTCTTCTTGAATCATCCATGGGTCGTGCTAGTGGCTCTGAAAGTAATGGCCCGTAGAGCCAGGTTAGGGGAGCACCATCGCATTCCATGCCCACAAACAGTACGTCCACTCTTCCCGTAATGTCACGAATGCGCTTGTATAGAAGTGGTTCGATATTGCAAGAATCCGCCGCGAATAAAAGGGAGTGTTCGCCCAATTGCACGAAGTAAGCCAGCTTGGTCCGGATATCTAGGTCAGCGTGTTCTCCAAGGAATGGCAGACCCATGATATGGCCGTTGCCAAATTCGACTGTTTGCAGTTCGCTTAGTTCGTACACATTCCGGAAGCCGGCATTCTCGAGCAATAGCTTAAGCGACGGATCTTGCAGCGATCCACCGCCTGCTCTGGGAACAAGTATGTTTTTCACCTTCCGGCGAATCTGGAGTAGCGTTTCGAAAAGAACATGATCCTGATGGTTGTGAGTGATCAGTACGTAGTCAATACTGTCCGGAAGGTCGCGGTAAGTGTAGCGAGACACATCGCTCTCATACGTATAGCTTAGAATGGGATCGAATAGCATGCTTACATTGCGTGTCTCAATGAGAATGCAGGCATGCCCGAAGTAACGCCAGCGTACTCCCGAGCCGTCATAGCGGCAATAAGGCTTGGGCGGCTCGGTGGTAAGCAGCGAGGCCAAGAGGTTGTCCTTCTTCTCGCTGGTTCTGGTGATTTCTTTAATCGTTCGCCAGGGCTGTGGAGAACTCTTCAGGTCAAATATGCGGTCCACTGATTCGTCATCGAATGCCAGTGGGAGCATCAAGGTGGCATCGGAATCCAAGCGCGGAGTACTCAACACGAATGGGCGGTCATCCTGTTCGATGACGGACAAGGATAGGCTCTGTGCAGCCTTGTCGTAATATTTGCTCCTGTAGAGGAGTGGTTCGAACAATCGGAACGAGGGGTGGTTATTCAAGTCGTATACTAATTCTATATATCCACGCAGCACCTCCGGTACCTGCGCGTACAGCGGTTGCAAGCTGAAGCCGTTACCAGCGGTTCTCAGCATGCGGTCCAGAGCGACCAGTGCAGCAGATAGCTCGAATAGCACTGCCCTCTTGCTCTTCGTCTGTTCGCGTAACGCCTTGATCTCCTCAACTCTCTTCCCATCATAGTCTATGAAGGGGCCGCCCAGCATCTTGGGGTTCTTGGCGGCCTGTGCATGGACTTGCGGTGCGCTGATATAGGAATCCATGATCTTCATATGTCGTTCAGTGAAGTTGCGCGCAGCGGTGGCAGGAGGTATTAGGTGCGCCCACGCATACCATTTATCGATAAGCGGCTCGACCTGTATGTTGGGCCTGAGATATAGCAGTTCGTTTTGCATCTTGGGCGTCTCCTTAGAATCAGCTTATGATTGACGGTCCGGTAATTTCGCCCCGATGACTATTTGCCGTTGGTGCCGCATGGCGTGCGCGCTTTTCGATGTATCTTTGCATCACCGTGGCTGTAGTCAGGAGGGAAGCATGAACTCCCGAACGAAGCGAGAAGCTTCGTAGTCCGCCTTCATTTCCGTTCGTGGAATCAGACACCTGAGTATCGGGGCAGTCATGTAAGTAGTTGCGATCGACATGATCACCAACATTGAGAACACAGGCCGAGGTATGATTCCCAGGTCGTATCCTGTATTCAGCACGATTAACTCCATCAGTCCACGAGTATTCATCATGATGCCCATCGCACTTGCCTCATGCCAGGAGAAGCCTCTGAACCTAGCCGCAAGTGTGCATGCGCCGAACTTGCCAGCGGTGGCCGCAAAAATCACAATGCCGCAGGCTAACCAGTTCATCCGACTATGCAAACTTCCGATGTCGGTCCGTAACCCCGTGAAGGTGAAGAAAATAGGCAGGAAAAACACTTCTACAAAGTCGCGCAAACGCTGACCAAGCGCTTTGCGGAATTCCGCCTGATCAAAGAGAACGCCTCCCATAACGAAAGCACCGAAAATCGGGAAGATGCCTATCATGCTGGTAACGGCAGCAGATGCGAAAACAAAGACCAAAATTTGGGCGAAAGCATTCAGCGATAGCTCTCCGCCCGACTCAGCCATAACCCAGCGCACCCAGCGTCGTAGTAAAGGGCGGACACCATAGAGCATGATCAAGAGGTAGATAACGGTAGCCCCGAGGGAAATCGTGAGCCGGAGCGGTTGCAGCTGCGATCGCACGGCGGCGGAAACCGCAGCCAATAGCAGCCAGCCGCAAGCATCGTCCATGGCTGAAGCCGTTATGGTCAGCGCACCAATTCGCGTGCGATGGATGTTGAATTCAATCATAATGCGCCCGAGCACCGGTATTGCTGTGATGCTCATGGCGGTAGACATGAACAAGGCGAATCCGAGAGCATCGACGTGAAGGTTCATCCACGAATAAACCCATGGTGCCAGAAGCTGCCCGAGGCCAAAGGGGACCACGATGCCCACCGCGGATATGGAGAGTGCTGTACGGCCGCCACCCCGAAGATGTGAAAAGTTAAAATCGAGGCCGATCAGCAGCATGACAAAAATGAGACCGACCTCACTCAGCACACTGATTTGGGGCGCCACGGCAGGATTAAAAACCGATTGGTATAAGTGCGGATAAAAGAGACCAAAAAAAGAAGGTCCAAGGAGCAAACCGGCAGCGATTTCGCCACAGATTCGCGGTTGACCCAAGAAGCGAAACAGTGAACCTGTCGCTCGTGCGGAAGCAACTATGACGATAAATTGTAAAATAGCACTCAGTAGAAGAGAGTCTGCTCGAGAAGGATTCATTAGGAAATCTCCTGTTCGAGGGCAGCAAGTGCGCCGCCAGATCCCAACGGCATCGCGAATTCACTCGCAAAGAACTCCTGTAGTGGCTTAACGTGAACCTCTTCACGCCATTCGCTGGCGAAGTCCTCTATGACGTGATGGACACGGGCAAGCCGTCCTTGGCGATATCGGCGGATAATCGGGTGAATCCCTGTGCTGAGATGGGCTCGCGCTACGTCGTTCTTGTGGGGTCGCTCGATGCGAAAAACATCGGCTGCAGCGTCGATTCTGTCCTGACCGAATTCGAGTGTGACCGTATAATATTGCTCTGCCTCTGGGAAGTGATCCTGAACGTAATCTGTTGTCAGATCCGTGTAGTAATCGACGCCAGGGCTATCAGGACGTGAGACAATCAAATCGCACATGAATCCAGTTTGCTGCCATAATGACGAACTCTTATTCACTCTTTGAATTACTTCGCTGCTGATTTTCGCTGGAGTTGCCGGAATTGATTTGTGAACGAGGGCTTTGCCATGATATCGAAAGTCAAAAATCGAGCTCAACAATTTGACGTTGTAGCGAAAACCATGAATAAATCCCGACTGATGCTTTTTGAAATCCCGCATGTGCATCAGAACACCCGCAAAGTACAGCCCAGGCACATTGACCGATTCCCACGCGCTAGTTTGAGCGGGAAAGCGGCCGCCGATTGCAGCTAGCGGCCGGCACGTGTCATCGAAGATCGAATCGTCAAAGCGAAATCCGGTACACAGAATCACCCGGTCGTAAACAACCTCTTCAATTTCAGAATCAGCGTGCGCATAGGAATACGTGACCCTGAACTGTCCATTGCTACGCTGAATTCTTTCGATGGAAGCGTCCACCAGGGCGTTCTGGCTCTTCAGTAGGTATGTATCCAAGAATTCGTTATTCACCGACCGTAAGTGACCCACGTAGTGGCTCTTCCAGGCCATCCCCACGGGATTACGGCTAGCGAGATGGATCAGGGATGCGGACGGAATGAGGTTGTTGGCCGTTTCAAATGCGGAGTTACCCTTGCCGATGACTAAAACACGCTGCCCGACAAAGTCCTGTGGATTGATAGACACTTCGCCGTAAAGCTCGGCCAGGTCAATTCCGGGGATGGTAGGGATGTGTGGAAGAGGTACACCGGTAGCAACGATTACGACCCGGCCGAGCAGGTTGTTCCCATGTTGGTCGCTGACCTCAAAAAGGTTGCCGAGTTTGGTGATCCGCGTAACGCGCACGCCGCAGCGCAAGTGGCGCTTGTAAGCGGATGCAAAATCTCTTAAGTAGAGCACCATCGCTTTGGCGGGAGGAAAGTAGTCCTTGCTGTAATTCTTGAACAAGAAGCGTTCGTTGTCGGTAAGTAGCGAGTTCCAATCCCACCGGAGATTTAGCTCTCCATCATCAAAACCGGTATAGATTTTATTGTTGGAGATGAGTCGCCGGTGACGGGGGTATTTGGTGAAGAAGTGCCCTGGACGCTCGGCCTCCAAAACAACAAAGTTCCGGTTCGCACGCTGCAGGTAGTGCGCTAATTGAAGCCCTGCTGGTCCGGCTCCTATAATTACATAATCAAAGGGACTCTTAACGTTTTCTATCTTTCTGTTCATGTCGTGCACCTAGCTATGTTGGATTGCAGATCCCAGCGAACCCGCAAAGGCACGCAACACACCAGCCAGTGAACGGCGGCGTGCCTGATGCGCGTCTCTTAGGTTGTGATGAATTCCTAAGGCAAGAATCTATAGCAGTTAGGAGATCAAAGTCGGGCTCAGCAATACCTCAAAGTCACCGAGGGATCCACCCGCGTCGCGCGGGAAGCTGGAACGTAAGTGGCGACGACACTTACCGCAAGTATCAGGCTTGCAGTCACTAAGTAGGTTGTCAGATGCATCGCCGTCACACCATACAGGAGACTGACCAAGGCCTGATTCACAGCAACGGAGGCGAGCAGACCTGCTGCCACTCCGGCTGACACAACCATCAGGCTCTTTCGCATCACCATTCTTAACACGTCCTTGCGACTCGCCCCTAAGGCCATCCGTATGCCGATCTCACGCGTACGCTGCCGCACCGAGTACGCTGTTACGCCATATACGCCTAGAATACTGAGGGTCAGAGCCAGCAACCCGAATACGCTGAAAAGAGCGACGTTAAGACGCTTTTCGGCCAACGCGTCAGCATAGATGTCTTCCATCGACCGCGCTGTGAACAACGGCTGATCGGGATCCAAAGAACTGATGACCCGCCTAACAGCCGGAATAAGCGGCCGCGGATCACCGCTTGCGCGGAGCACGATAATCATGAATGGCGAAGCAAATCCGCAGTCATTCTGGGCCTGAGGCACATAGACTTCCGGTCTTGGGTCGGATTCGATCGTGTCGTGACGAATGGCTTTAACTGTTCCAACGATATTGAGCCATATTGGTTGTTTTTGATCGTTCTTGTCGAAGCTGATCTGTTTGCCTAACGCATCTCCCAAGGGCCAGTATCGTTCAGCTGCAGCCTCGTTGATCATTGCCACACAAGCGGTGCCATCGCGATCGTCATTGTTGAAAGTGCGCCCCGTGAGAAGCGATATTTGCATTGTTCTGAAGTAGTTCACCGTGACGATCCTGCGCTCCGCCATGCGGCTTGACTCCTTAGAGTCGGGAATTCCCATCCCCGCAATATCGAAAGTCCCGCCACCGCGCAATCCGCTCAGCGGCAAATCGTTAACAGCCCCTACCGAACTTACGCCGGGCAGGGCTTGCAGCTTCTCCATAGCTTGCTGGTAAAACGACGTCCAAAGGCTGGGCTTCGGGTACTTCGCCGGCGGCAGCAGCATCCACGCGGTGAGTACGTTTCGCGGATTAAACCCTAAGTCGACGGTCTCCAGGTTCCGGAATGTCTCGATCACCAGAGTTGTCCCAATCAGCACGGTGGTGGCAAGCGCCACTTCAAATGCCACGAGCACAGTGCGGACCCGCGTTGTATCCTTCTCGGAAGTGATCCGACCTCCCTCCGACACAAGCAGCTGTTGAGCGTCCCTGTTTGATATTCGAAGCGCAGGGATTAGGCCCGCCAAGAAAATCGTTGTGACTCCGAGCAACGCAGAAAACACGAGTACGTGTGTATCAAGGGTTGTCTCCGCGATGCGAGGCACACGCTCAGTGGCAACTCTGGTCAAGACCGGAATCATTGCAGCAGCAAGCCAGAAACCCAACAGAGAACCACAGGCGGAATACAGGGCGCTTTCGGCGAGCATCAATTGCATCACAGTGCGCCGCGAAGCACCTAATGAAAGCCGCACGGCTATTTCTTTTTGGCGGGTAGAAAAGCGCGCAAGAAGAACGTTTGCCACATTTCCGCACAGAATCAGGAGAATCAAGAGAGCAGCCCCTTGCACGATTAAAAGCTGATAACCAACCGAGCCGATCACTTCTTGAAGCAATGGATTCACTCGCACGCTCTCGTCCCGGTTCGTCTGCGGATATTGTTGCGAAAGCACAGCCGCTATCTGCCGCATATTTGCTTCTGCCTGCTTGAGCTTCAAACCTGACTTGAGTCGTGCTACGACGCCAAGAAAGTGTTCCCCCCTTCCCACGGCGCCAGCCGCAAGCCCCAGTGGAACCCAAGCGTCAATGTGCTTCGACGGCAATGTCGTATTTACCGGAAGCTGGAGCGGAAATTCAAAAGAAGGAGGCATGATTCCGATTATGGTATAGAGCTGGTTATTGAGCCGGACAGCCGTGCCGATGACTGAGGGATCAGCATTCCATTGGGACTTCCACAGTGCATCACTTAAGAGGACAACGTGGTTGCGGCCTGGCTGGTCCTCGTCTTCTGTGAACACCCGCCCAATTGCCGGTTCGGCTTTCAGGACTGGAAAAAGACTAGAGGATACTTCCAGTGCGAACAACTGCTGCGGTGGATTATGTCCTGCAAGCGTGAAAAGGTTAAAGCGGTAAGCGGCCATCCCCTCGAAAACTTGGTTTTTTTCGCGCCAATCTAGGAAATTGGGATAGGCCACCCAATCGTGAAGCAGACCCGTTTTCTCGTTCCGCTCACGGATTTGCACCAGCCGACCAGACTCGCGATAAGGCAGCGGTCGCAACAACACGGCATTGGTGACACTGAATATCGCTGAGTTCGCGCCCACGCCGATGGCAAAGCCGATGACAAGAACCAGAGGGGCGCCGGGATTTTTTATCGCTATTCTGACCGCATACGAAAAGTCTTGAAGGGCACTAATGAGCAGATCCTTGATGCGCCTCATGCTTTACTCCTCGTCCGCCATTGCAGGCTTTCGTCGTTGTTCAATTCTCGATGATCCGACGGGACCGGGAGGCTGTCCTTGCCACGTCACCTCAGCGGAAACGTCTTCCGCGGTTCGGGAGTTTGGCAGGACTTCCAACCACCCGCTACGTGCAAATCAATGACCAAATCCGGTAAAACCGTAAGTACCAGGAATTGCACGGGTTGTTAGGTGCTTGGTCCTTTACAGCTCTTCCGCAGTATTGACCGTTTTTGGTGGTAGGTGTCCGGAAGCGGTCAATTAGCCTATATTTTGAACGCTTTCATTCTAGCGGTGCCTGTCAAGCTTCAAGTCTTCCTGGGTTCATACGTAGCACCGGCCACAGACTCAGCGTTGAATAGAATTCGAACTCAGCGAAGATGAAACCGCCGTGTGTGACTTTGTTCCTGCCGATTGTAGATCTCGCACGCGGGCTCGCAGACGATAGTTGATCTCCTGGAGCAATTCCGGGCGCGCACTGTGGAGAAAGAAATGATCACCGGGGAGCTGCCTCGATTCGAACTCTGATACGGTCTGCTCCCGCCATAATTCCAGGCCCTCTGCGCTAACATAAGGATCGTCAAATCCGCCAAAAGCGGTGATGGCACAGGTCAGAGGGGCTCGTTCTCTATACTGGTAAGTCTGAATCGCTACAAAGTCCGCACGCAAGGCAGGAAGCAAGAGTTGCACTAGCTCAGGATTCTGTAAGGCAGGATTGGGCCCGCCGTTCACCGCATGCAGCTCGCGCAGGAAATCAGCATCTGGCAAATCATAGATCAGGGGCTCTCGCTCCGGAAGCTGTGGCGCATCCGTTCCGGACACGAATAGGTGGAGCGGTTGCCGCTCTCCCGCTTGCCGCGAACGTTGCGCTAGCTCAAACGCCACAGTTGCACCCATGCTGTGTCCGAACAGAACGTACGGCAAATCCAAATTCGATCGAATGTTCTCGAAAACGCGATCAACAATTTCGTCTATTTGACTTAGGGGCGCTTCGGTAATCCTACCTTCTCTTCCAGGCATTTGCACCGGACACAGCTCAACCTCGGGAATGATGTGGTCCCGCCAACTCCAATACACTGACGCACCTCCGCCCGCATAAGGAAGACAAAACAAGCGCATGCGCGCCTGTCCATTATTCTTCACATATGGTATCCAGCGGTTCTTCATGTTTTCACACCCCCTACACAGCATGTTCGCCTACAGGAACGCTCGCTAAGCTGACTGGAATCGCAAGTGTTTCACATTTCTGCTGTGAGAACGACACTGGCGAGTTTTCATTTTGATGCGGCACCGCACAAAGCAATTAACGGTTGATTCGGTGCTGGAGGCGGCGTGGGGATCAGCGGTACTCGTGAATCATGAGCCCTCTGCAACGGTTGTAAATTCTCGTCGCCCACCCTGTACAACTCTGCCGTAGTCTAACTTAAGGATCTTTCCCGCATCGTCAAAGTAATCATCGTCGTGAGTAATAACGACAACAACCTTGCCTTGGCTCTTGAGCCTCTGCAGAATCTCTCGATAAAAAAATCTTCTGAATTGCGGCTCCTGCTCGGCTGCCCACTCATCAAAGACGTACACTGGTCGATCTTCTAGACAAACAGTGACTAAGGCAAGGCGTTTTCGCTGCCCTTGAGAAAGCTCGATCGTTGAGAATGTCCCTGAATCCACGCGCACTTTCTCAGCAAGATTGAACGCGCGTATCAAACGGTTCGCTTCTTCGTCTCGCTGGGGGTGGTTGAGTCCCATGAGGCTATTGAATAAATAAAAATCTGAGAACACCGCCGATATGTGCTCTGAATACCATTCTCGATTGTCTGCATCTATGCGCCGATCGTTCAGATAAATATTCCCACTCGATGGGGCGTACAGACCGGCCAGTAACTTAACGAGCGTGCTTTTACCGCTGCCATTGCCACCAGTAACGAAGAGCAGCTCACCTGGACGGAGGGTCAGAGAGAGGGGCCCAATCGAGAAGCGGTTCTCTGAATCGTCCAAGTAGGTGAATGTCACCTCTTCGAAACGGATCGATTCTACTGTCGTCTGGGATAACTTTATGGCATCACGTGAGGCATCATGGACTTTCAGCGACGCCGTGAGCCGCTCCAAACTGCGAATTGCAGTATCTCCCCTAGCCAGTACTGGTATGCGGTTGGTTATCTCTCCGATACTACCCATCATAAAAATCAAAATCATGGTATATGAAGCCACGATTCGCTGGGGCGTGTGCAAATAGGCGGGTAGTGGAAAGACCAGCGCGAAAACGACAGTCAGATAAAGGAGTTGCGTCCAGCCCCCGTGCAACGAGTAAATAAAATTGGCCAAAAAATTCTGACGAGCAAACGATTCCGCGGCGTCCCGTAGTTTGCCATGCAGGAACTCCTGCCGGCGAGCTTGATGCATCTTTAACTCTTTGGCACCGTTGGCCAGCGCACGAAGAAGCGAATGGAGGTTGTCCAAGCTATTGCGGGCTTGTAAAAAAAAGCCATTGGCCGTTTTACCTGCGACTCGCAACGTCAGCGCGCCAAGGCTCAGTATGGCAACTGTGGCCAGAAGCGCGACACTCGAGAGCCATCCGATGTAGACAAAGCATCCAAGTACAAACACCCCATACAAGAACAGATTCGGTACCGAGATTGTCCCTTGCGAAATTGCGGCCAAGTCTTCTGTTAACGCGGCGAAGAGGGCGTGATTTCCGATCTTCTCAAGATAGCGCAAATCGGAATCAAGAATGTCCTTGCTAACCGTCAAGAGCATGCGAACTGACATTTCCCGTACGACCGCAGAGGAAATTGCCTTTGAAGTAAGTCCCGCAGCGAGAGAGGCGATACAAAGCGTAACAAAAAAAGGCTCAACCTTGTCCCGCAGCGAATCGGTCGCACGCACCACAAGAGTTGTTAGTGCAACGAAGCCCACATCGCTGAGACCCCCGATAACCCCGGCTGTCAGGGCAAGGCATAAGGAGCCTGGCGCTTTCCGAAAGAGAAAGAAAAAGAGATTCATTTTGGATCTACTCGCAACACGCCGTTTGATCTCAATTCAATTGCCTAAGCGGGCTCGCAATATCCTGCCGATGGTTTCGGCGTGCGGAGGCATGCACATATGGCCGTGTTCGCAGGGAATGGAAATGACCTCTATCGGCAGCTGGGAAAGATCGCCCCATCCAAACGTAGCATCGGATGAATGTTCACCTAAAACGCGGTTGAGCTCCGAGTTCTCAACTTCCATGGCTTTGAAATACATTATGCGTCCTGGATAAGGTCTCACCGCGTATTCCAGTGCATAGCGCTCTCTATTGCGGTATTCATGGATATAACTCTGAATATCCTCGAGCCGGACGGTACGACTAACAAGACCGATTTCCTTCATTACTTTGAGTACCATCGTAGTCTGCTGCTCTTTATTGATATTTATGACCTCCTCATAAGACAGAGGCAGCGGTTTACCGCTTCTGGCGGCAATTTCTTTCGCCGCCGACAAAAGCAAAATACCATCGCTAGAGGCGTCGCCGCGCACGTGGGGATTCCTGGTGTCGAGCATCGCCAGTACCGAAATTTGCTCTCCATCAGCTGACAGTTGTTGGGCAATTTCAAAAGCAACCAATCCTCCAAAAGACCAGCCGCCAAGTGCGTATGGCCCCGCGGGCTGTACCGCTCGAATTTCCTTTATGTAGCAACCAGCCATTCCTACCAGTGAATCATAGGGCTGCTCTGTCTGAACATCGGTGACCTCAGAGGCTTGAAGCCCATAGACTGGCTGATCAGCACCTAAATACCGCGACATCTCCACGTAGCACGAAACGGTTCCGCCGAGAGGATGGATCCAAAAGAATGGCCTTTGAAGGGCAGCTAACGTCGGTTGCAGGGTGACGAGCCGCGATGTCCGCGTCACTGCTGAGTTGCTGACGAGCGATCGCCGTCCACCTTCAGCACTCGCAACGTCCAGCTCCCGATTTACTTTCCGTTCCTCGCCTGGTTTGTACTTCTGCGCCGCCGCTGGGAGTTCCATACAGCCGCGTTCCGTACCAACACCCAGCGGGTATGCATTTAACCCCGCGGCCATCTTCGATGCCTTGTATGCCGGCAGCTTCTCACACACATATTCTGTTGAATCCGAGTCGAAATTCTCTTCTAAGATCGACCCAGCAGCGGTTGCAGTATCGATTCCTTGTGATCTTGCAATCGCTTGTGCCAAGTTCTCAATGGTCGGAATTTCGAACAAGGTACGGAGGGGGAGTTCGATCTGGAAGGTATCGCGGATACGAGCCATCATTTGGGTCGCCAGCAGCGAGTGCCCACCCATTTCGAAAAAATTATCTTGCACCCCGAGGCCTTTCCT
>Ga0307478_10000072_pt1 | contig 121925 bp, 114 predicted proteins | sample atmos_gasesECM4C_2_FD_203713 | JGI IMG/M metagenome (GOLD analysis project Ga0307478, IMG submission 203713) | Hardwood forest soil microbial communities from Morgan-Monroe State Forest, Indiana, United States - atmos_gasesECM4C_05 | ecosystem: Environmental > Terrestrial > Soil > Temperate...
CCACGCGACAGCGGGCCGGTCATCACCTGGAGCAGGTGAACGGCGGCGGCGAGCTGGCCAGCATCGAGCTGATCGAGGAGCTGGTGCGCCTGCTGTTTTTCGTTGGCGGGTGCGATCAGGAATAGTTTACCAATCTACGGATGCGAGCTGCCGCGCGACTGTCCGTCGCCGCTCGCACTTGTGAAGGCCCGCTACCCTGACTTTGAATCACTACCCATGTCGGCGAGCAGCAACTGCAGGTTTCCAGGATTCGTAGCGTAGGCGAGTCCGGTACCGAGCTCCACGACGCCGGCGCGGATCAGTTTTTCGATCTCGCCATCAAAATGCTGCATCCCGTCAGTGTCCCCGTCGGTCATCGCTTCGAGAAGAGTCTTGCCATCCTGCTCGCCCTTTTCTACATACTCGCGCGTTCTAAGGGTTGATTTCAGAATTTCTACGATCGCCACGCGCCCGCTCCCGTCTTTCCTCGGCACAAGACGCTGGGAAATGATGGCCCGGAAGCTCTTCGCCAATCGGTTGCGAATGGTGTGTTGTTCCGCCATTGGAAACGCTCCGATGATTCGCTCCACAGTTTTCGAGGCGTCAATCGTATGGAGAGTGGAAAGAACCAGGTGGCCTGTCTCCGCCGCCTCCAGCGCGATTTCGATGGTCTCTTTATCTCGCATTTCGCCTACGAGAATGACTTTGGGAGCCTGACGCAATGCTGCCCTCAGAGCCAGTGCGAAGCTAGGAGTGTCGCTGTGCAGTTCGCGCTGGTGAACGATCGATCGTTTGTGCCGATGCATGAACTCGATGGGATCTTCAATCGTCAAGATGTGGTAAGCGTGGCTCTCATTGATTCGATCGAGCACTGCGGCTAATGTGGAGGATTTTCCGGATCCCGTGGGCCCGGTGACGAGAACGATCCCATTCTTGAGGTCGGCAATTTCGGCGAGTTGCGGGGGAAGTTTGAGGTCGGCCAGACTGGGAATGTTTTGCGGTATCACACGCATTACGATGGCGTGGCTGCCGCGTTGTTGAAATATGTTTACCCGAAACCGGCAGTGCCCTGGCACCCGATACGAGACGTCACACGATCCCAGGTTCTGCAAAGAGTCGGTTGCCTGCTGGTTGCCGGCGATCAGTTCGTAAGCCATGCGACGGGTGTCCTCGGGAGCCAACTGCCCCATTCCAGAGATTTTGACCGGAGTCAATTTCCCGGAGAGTTCTACCGCTGGAAAGCTGCCCGGCGACAGGATGAGGTCGCTTACCTTGTTTGAGACGCCAAGCATGGCCAGCAGTAGCGCCGGAGTCGGCACCGGCTTTGATGCAGAGGTAACAGGCGTTGGGGCTGTTTTGGCCGCAGTTTCCACTCTGTAGTCCTTTCATCTCATGTCTTAAGGGGGATTGGTGTCTCAAGCGCCCCCCTTTTGGTCGGACTTAAGCAGTTGCTGTTTTCTCCGTGAAAGTTGGGGAGAGGGCCGGAGCTGTGTTCCAATGCACGCGGGAGGCCGTTCTCGACTTTAAGACCGGCCGAGAGTTAGGAGTTCTAACTCTTTGTCAGGATGAGGCAGATCACTCCCGGCGGGTTCCGTGTTCCATTCTCCGGTCCATACGACCGTCTCTTTGTTGGATTTGCTGTCCGATTCGCAGACAGTTCGCATCTGGCTTTCTTACCCTGAAGCTGCGCTTGCGGGAGGGCTGTTCCTCGATGCGATATTTCAAGGGGAACCCTCAATGTCAGGTAGTCAACGCGGTTTAGTGCAGCGCGGCCAGTTTCGCGCGCACCTTTTGCAGAACCGACGGCGGCAGCGGTGGGTAGCCTTGTGCTTGCGCGATTTCCTGCCCGGAGGCGTACACCCAGCTCAAATATTCGTTGACCGCATGGCTCCGCTGCAAGTCCTGCGGATGCTCAGGCACGTAAAACCAGGTGAAACTCACAATTGGATAACTTTCCTTGCCTGGGGCGTTCGTTAGCGAAATCCGAAAGTCGTCGGTGATTTTGGATTCCATCGCCACCACCACCTCTCGGATGCTGTTCGTCGATGGCTTCACAAACTCTCCGGCAGGGTTGCGAATTCGGGCGATCGATAACCCGGACTTTTCCCCGCAACGGAGCTCGGCATACGCGATGGCCCCCGACGTCTGGGCGACGTTGGCCAACAAATCCTGACATCGGCTAAAAGCGGTGCCCACCGGCCACTTCGGCGAAACGCTTGTTCCGACCTTGGCTCGGAATTCTGGGCTGAGTTTAGAAAGGAAATCGGAAAAAATGTAGTTCGACCCTTTTCCGTCCGTGCGGTGCAGCACCTTGATCGGCAAATCAGGAAGCTTGCTGTCGGGATTCAGCCTGGCAATTTCCGGGTCGCTCCACGAGGCTGTTTTTCCCAGGTAGATATTCGCAAGCACTGGCCCCGAAAGGCGAATGCTCGACGCGCTGCCTGGCACATTGTAGAAGACCGCGATGCCAACTAGCACTGTGGGCAATTCCACCACCGCGTGCGCCGCCTTTTCCAACTGCTTTTCGGGAATCGGCGCATCACCGCCGCCAAGATCTCCTCCGGTTCCTGAAAGAATGCGGTTGGCACTTTCGCTGGTTCCCACCGCAAGATAACGAACCTGCGTTTCAGGGTGCAACTTGTGGTACTCGTCTCCCCACAACACGTAAAGCGCCTCCGGCATGGTCGATCCGGTGGCAACCAGCACCATCTGCGTTTGCGCAAAGCCGTCCGCGGACAAAATTGTTAAAGAGATAGCCAGCAGGAGGGCGGTGAGGCAGAGAGCAAACTCGGCACGATTTTTCAAGGAAGCTTCCTCCTCATCCTCAATCATTGGGGACGAAGGCAACGAAAATCCGGGATTTCCGATTTTAGCTCGGTTTTTGCGCAAAACTATATGCCCGCGGCCCGCTCGCATCCAGAATGGAAACACCCAGACGACGATAGCCATCTCGGGCGCACCCTCAAACGGCGTCGCTGAAGATTGGATCTACATGATGCCCCACTCCGCAAGTAGCCATTCGGGGACGTAAATTCGATTCCTGTTTTGCTGACACCACAAGCGGAGCTTACTCGAGGAGACATACATGCCCAGCGTGAGCTGCAGCTGTCTCACTCGCAGTTCGAATTCAGTGGCGAAGGCTGATGCGGGCGGCATGGGACGCCCCCAGTTGGGGTTGCCGCGTGTTGGCGTGTGGGCGACAGGCATCACCATCGGCCCCGATCATACGCCTCGTTGGGTGACTCCGCGGCAGATTCTTCGCACGGGCGTGCTGCACGTGCTGCATCTTCGCCTTGACGACTAATCCGTCCGGGGTATCATCGAACGGCCATGGCACGCAGAACCGGGTCAATGCATTATGAGAAAGCGGCCCTGATGAGTGCAGTGAAGCGGGATGTAAGGCAAGAATCAGAGGAGAAGATAGGCAAATCGGCTGAAGAATGACACTTTACCTTGAGGGAAGGAGCTCCGTGGAGGGCAAATGATCTTTCCCTCAGGGGCAACTGCAATGAGTCGCGACCTCAAGTTTATCGGAGCTGGACGTGCACAAGGAAGGGGTGGTGATCGCTGTCCTCAATAGCAGTGGCCAGCTGGTAATGGAGTCGATTGTCGAAACCAAAGCCAGCACCCTTCTCGAGTTTATCCACGGTCTCCGGGGCGAGTTCCAGGTGACCTGGGAAGAAGGGAACTGGGCGGCTTGGCTTTACGATCTGCTGCAACCCGAGGTGGCGCGAGTGCTGGTCTGCGATCCGCGGCGCAATGCCTTATTAGCCTAACCGGGCATCCAGGCTTGGCGGCTCAGAGCAGAGACAATCGGCGGGCGCAGTCCAGCATGATTTCTGCTTCCCAATCGGGACGCTGTAGGTTCTTCGGATGCGTCCGATTGCTGGGAATCCGTCCGATCAAGTTTAGGAACACCGCGGCAGAATGTTTGTAGGCTGGAACTGGGGCTCGAAATGCGACGTTTCCCAAGTACTGCAGGGCGTCGGAAAGGGCGTAGTACTCTGGATCTCCGGCCTCCCAGAATCGGTCTCGGGCGGCGAATTTCTCAGGTGCAAAGGCGGCCAGTCCCAGTAAATAGTCCGACCCGTATTCAATCATGTTAATTCCCAGGTCGTTCCCTGAGTAGATGCGAAAGTCTGGCCGGTGTGCCTCGCGAACGGCGAGTCGTTCAAGTTCCAGCAGACGGTTGAGGGAAGAGTGTTTCATCCCCTTGATTTCCGGGATGTCCATTAAGCGCCTGACAGTCTCTGTGTCGTAGATGTCCCCGTTCGCGGCAAACATCGGTCCCAATTCGAACGCCAATACGTGTGGATAGTCTCGACAGATGTCCCGATAGACCTCAGCAATTGTTACTGGGGGTCTACCCCGGAGGCGAGCTGTCTGGAACAGGATCGGTATGCCCTCAAAGCGAATGATGGTGTCGATCTGCCGGCGATAAAGGGCAACAATGTCATCGCCGGGGTGATTTTCGATATACGCGCCGGCCACGAATGGAACGGCCTTCCCGAGAGCCTCCCGCGTCCAGCCCAGTACTTCTTGCTTTTCCGTGTCGCTCAAGTAATTCACGTAGCCGGTGTCCATGTTGACTGCATTCATCAACCCGGCTCGATGAGTGGAGATCAGCTGATTGGCAAACGCGTCGACAGCGACCCGGCCGCGTCGCTCATATGGCAACAAGGCGGCGGCCATACCCTGTACTTTGCGCCGTGGTTTTTGGCGCCCGATCAATTCGTCCACTGTCATTCTTCGATCACCCTGGCCCAGGGTGCTGCTTGCAAGAAAATCGATCAGCGTTTCTTGGCTTCTTTCAGTTTTTCCGCCAAATCAGAGTCTTTGTAGTATTCGTCCAGCGGATAGCAACCGGAGGGCAGCCCGTTGCGTGGCGCCGTGGTGCAATCGCTGAAGGTCCGGCACACATGTTTACGTTGGATCCCGGTTCCCTCGGTCGCTTCCCACAAGAGCTCGGGATAGGACAGTACCATCCGGCCAAGCCCCACGAAGTCGACCCATCCTTCACGTACTGCGGCCTGAGCTACGTGAGGGAGGAAATCCTGCAGGTAGGTATACCCTGATCCAACCATGAGCAAGTCCGGGAAACGCCGCTTCAGCTGGCGGGTCACTTCCAGCTGCCGAGCCACTCCAACCAATGGGTCTTCTGGTGGCAGGTATCCGTCGGAAGGAGGGTACAGGGCGGGGCGTTGGATATGTGGATTGTAGTAAGGGCTGCCTGCGGTGATGTTCACCAGCTGAATTCCAAGCTCCTCTAATAATGACAAAAATCGCTCCGGCTCGCTCAAGTCAGTCTCTGTAGGGTCGGCCGGATTCAGGCCAAAACCCCAACGGTAGGGAAGCAAGTCCGGGTGCGTTTCCGCAACTCCGATGGAGGATTTCCCGCTGAAGCTCTGAGTTGGATCACTGCGGAATGGCACGGTGTCGATCGCCGACAGCCGCACTCCAATGTGTAGTCCCGGAGAGCACGAGCGAATCCCTTGCACAACTTCTCGAAGAAAGCGCGTGCGGCCTTCGAAGGTGCCGCCGTAACGTCCCTCCCGCGTGTGAGCGCTCAGAAATTCATGACCCAGGTACCCATGGCAATGTTTGATGTCCACAAAGTCAAAACCTAACTGCCAAGCCATGAACGCCGCCCGATGGAAGTCTTCGATGATCGCTTCGATCTCTCCGTCGGTGAGCAGAGGATAGTCGGGGGGCAACTTCAGGCGCCAGTCCAAGATCGGATGGTGATAGAGAATGCGTGGTTCCGGCCGGGTATGTTCATTCGGGCGGCAGTACCGGCCAGAGTGGGTCAATTGCAAACCGATCACTAAGCCATCATCGGAGCCGGTTGTCAGAATATGCTCGCGCCTCAGAACAGTTCGCAAGTGCGCAAGGCTTTCTTGCGTTCGCGGAGCGGCGAGCAGTTGATTTGGGTTCGCTCGCCCTTCGTGGGAAACCGCGACAGCTTCTCCACCCCAGATGAGCTTGCCGCCGGTACGGCCGAACCGCTGCCATCGCCGAACCGTATTCTCCGAAGGCGCCCCATCCGCGGCGGCGTCCCAACCCTCCATGGGCTGAACCGCGATGCGGTTGCCGATTCTGAATCGGCCGCGGTTCAGCGGCCACCGCAGCGGCGATTGGGCTTCGGTTACGATCTGAGTATCGCAGGGAATCTGCAGGCCGAGGGCCTGTACGTGCTTTTGAAAGCGTCCAACGTCCTTCAAGCTCCCCAGTCGGAGGATTGCTCCGGGGTTCACGCTGACTTCCTCCTCCCCGGTAGACCCAAAGCGGCAAGGCCGCCTAACAGCGCGATGCCCACCAGGACAAAGCAGCTCTCGTAGTAGCTTCCTGTGGCGTCGCGTAAGCGGCCAATCAACCAGGGCGCAGTAGCGTCCGCGATACCGCCCGCGATGACGATCACACCCAGCAATCTTCCCAGGACTTCAATTCCAAAGATTTCCGCTGTCATTAACGGAACGATCATGTAATCGCCACCAAGGCCGATACCAAAAATCGCAGCGGCGGCCCAGAGGATTGGCCGGGTGGTCCCGAGGAATAACAGAGGGATGCCGGCGGCGACCAGCAGGTACGTCAGCAGCATGACATACTTCGTGGAAAAACGATCCGCAAGCCAACCCATGAGTAACCGCCCGGCGATACTGAAGGTCAGCACGAGCGATAGGACACTGGCGGCATCCCTTTGCGTGAAGTGCCGGTCAAGACTCAAGAAAAGTTTCAGATTCTGCTGCGTGCCACTGACTGCGGCAATCGAGCACATACTCCCGAAGATGAGTAGGTAGATCGACGCTTCCTTGAATGCTGTCTTCGCACTCGGGAACGTAACCGATCCGGCGGTTGTCCTGGTTTTGGGAAGTTCTTTCACCAGCAGTACCAGAGGAAATGACGCGATCACGGTCAAGAGGCCTAAAATCCGCAGAGAGGTCTGCCATCCGAAATGTTGGACCAGCGTGTGCGAAATCCACGGGACTGTTGCCCCTCCGATGCCGATCCCGAGGTAGGCGAACCCCATCGCCTTTCCGCGCGATCGATCGAACCACTGGGTCAACAGGACCTGGTTGGGAAGCGGGCCTCCGCAAACGTAGCCCAGTGCGTTAAAGAGGTAGAAGAAGTAGAACATGCCGAGGCTTGAGGTCCAGCCCAAACCTACTAGTGCGGCTCCTGCCATCAGAATGCCGACCATCATCAAGCGACGGGGCCCGAAGCGGTCCACAACCCATCCGGCGAGGAACCCGAACATGGGTCCCACGACGAGTTTGCTGAGGGCGTTGCCTGACGTCACTTGGGCGCGCGTCCAACCGAATTGTTGGACCATGAAGTCGTAATAGAAAGGTAGCCCCCAGACGGAGACGCCGACAATCCAGAACAGCACCACAAAAGCAGTTATCGCTGCGAGGTACGCTTGGTGCTGGCTAGCGGGAGATTCAGTGGGACTTGGGCCAAGTCTTGTTGACAACGTGCACATCGATCCCGGGGGCGCCGCGGCCATTTCGCTTCCCGGTGCTGTCATGGGTTGTCAGTTTACCGTAGAAGGGAGGGTTCGAGCCTTCAATTGCTCAGAAATGTGACATCGGGCGAACGCTCTTGGTCGGAGCGGCACGGGATCGGGCACACATTTTCCTGGGCTTTGCTGTTCTGCGTCTTGTCTGGAAGGATGGGCATTTCCGATTTTGAAGACATCAAGCCATCCAACCTCAATCACCAGTGAGACATGGGGTAGAAGCTCCGAATCCAAATTCTGGTCCTCCGGGGCCGGATTGGCAGATCAGGTATGTAAGCAATTATGTCCTGGAGCCAATGGCTGGGCACGAGGAGGATACAAACCAGCGCGTTTTTTCCTTCTTCACGAAACGGCCGGTATACGCTGAGCAAATATCACACCGCTCACAACTTCGTAGCTCCTGCACTTCGGATCCTCGGCTTGCCCGTTCCTCTTTGCAAGTTGACCGCGGCGCGATTTCGCGCCTCGGTCGCCCCACTCACGAACCCTACAGCGCGGCGACCCTTTTGATCGTGTCCGATTCGAGGAAATTCAAGCTGGAGGAACACTCAAGCGCCATGAAAGGCATCACCAAGTGTAGACTTCGTCGATTCGAGGTGGGCCTGAACGCCCATCGATGACCTGCGTCTCCAAGACAATTTCTACGTTTTTGTGACTCCAATCCTTGGGAGCCTTGTGGCCAAATTCGTCCAGGCGATGAGCATCGACCAGGAATTCTCCGGCGGCCACCGTGCCGCCTCTGGCGACGCCGGCAGCCACCACAACAAAGCGATCCGTATTCGGATCGAGAAGCCGCGTCACGATGGCATAATCGGTGTAGGTGCCCGTGTCCTGGCGAGACCGCTCGAGCAGCCGATCTTGCCGGCCCGGATTATTTCGGTCCGCGATCCAGAAACGGGTCATTTCCGCATTGTTCGCGAAATGAAATCTTAGCGGCGCGGTGAGGCGTAGAGTCCAGCTGTTGTCGAAAGCTCCAATGAAGACTGACGGGCTGCGCCGCAGGTCAGTGAGAGTCGTCGCGGTTTCGCCCTGCACCCTGTAGGTCCTTCCGTAAGTTTGCAGGAGGCCCGCGATATTGACCAGAGGGCTTATATCGTCAATGATCACCGTAATCATGTGATCGTTGAGCGTGGTCTGGTGAAGCGGATCGGCTGCGTCTCTTAAGTTGATGGTGGAATACTGGCTCTGGTCGGCGATGCAAAACAGCACTGGGTCCGTGGACTTCACAAACGGTGCCCAAAACTGCTCCATGGCCGAAGGATGCAAAGCGCGCCAAGCGAAAATGCCGCCGATTGCAACCGCCATCACAACGATCACCGCTATCAGCTCTCGCAAGAAAATTGCGCGCTTCCAGACCGGCGGAACAGCCGACTTTGGAGACGATAATTCAAGCGCCGGAAGCGCCTGCGCAGGTGGGCGCGTCGCTAATTTGGCTTCTTCCGGAAAGCAAAACTGAGGCGCATAGGAACCAGCCGGCAATAGAACCTTAATCTCCTGTTCGTGACCCGGTTCCTGATAATACTGAGCAATACGCTTGCGAATCTCTCCCGCAGTCACTCGAACGATTGGATCGTCGGTGGTGTCGTAACTGGGATCTTTTCCAAAGACTTCAACGCCCAAGGTGCGCTCTTTGAGGTGGTCCGCACGCCCGGCCAGGGCCTCGGTCACCACGAACTTAAGGAAGACAGGGAAGCGCTTGCTCTTGTGGAAATGAGGATTCCGCAGAAGACGTTCGAGTTGTTGCAAGACGGCGGCTTTATCTTCGTCACTTGACGGTGTCCAGCCTTCCATCTGCTCGGACAACATTTTCTTCCTGCCCCCTGCTACCAAGCCATCCGGTACGACGGCTTCCTCTTGAAATCCATAATGCCCCGTAGGTCTGGCTGTTTTGGAAAACTAGCTCTGACTACCCCGCCGCAAAGGTCTTTACATGTAAAGAGTGACCCAAACCTGGGCATCCGGCCACTCATTTTGTAGCCAAATGATATCAGCTCTTTCAAGCACTATTTCCAGTTTTGAGAGAGCGGGTTTACCGTAAGGAGCTTTTCGCCTCCCAAGATTCCCGCTATAACTCCCCCGGTTTCAATAACCTGACATCGGCAACTACCTGTTCCCGCGTCGGAAGCAAGAATACAGTTCGCCGTTGCAGGTTCATCTGTCAGGCATTGAGAGTTCGGCCAACAATTTGGAGGCTGGTTTATGGCGCGCAGAACTTTGTCCACGTTGACACCGGCGGCAGTAGCTGTGATGTTCACCTTCTTCCTGCCTTGCACTCAGCTGCAAGCCCAAACTCAGGCGACTTCGGCAACGCTGAGCGGCACGGTCTCCGATCCCTCCGGAGGTGTCGTGCGGGGGGCCAGGATCACCCTTACCAGCCGAGACCTTGGCATTTCGCGGGTCTATATTACGGATGCAACCGGCAACTATAATTTCTCTCTGCTGCCGGCTGCGGTTTACTCCCTGCAAGTGTCGGCCTCTGGATTCAAAACCTACCGGCAGGACGGAATCTCGCTTGGAGCTGGGCAAAATGCGGAACAGCCATTAGTAATGGCTGTAGGCGCGGTTTCTGAAACCATCGAAGTGACCTCGCAAGCTCCGCTGGTTAACGCTGACAATGCCAACATCTCCTCTGACATTTCAGCGCAACAGGTCGTCGAGTTGCCACTAAACCTGCGAAACGTTTATGGTTTGGCATTCCTGAACTCGTCCGTTAATAACACGGCCGAATTTCAAATTGTAGGAGGAAATGGCATTTCGGGAAGCGCCGACCAAGACATTTCCTTCTTTAATTTCGGAGGGACTTTCTTCAATACCGCCGAGTATCTCCTCGATGGAACCTGGGACACGGGCTCGGACTGGGGCGGGGTAACCTATGTGCCCGCCGTCGACGATGTGCAAGAGTTCAAGATCCAGACGAACGCGTTTACCTCCCAGTACGGATGGAGCAGCGGCAATGTCATCAACGTGGTGACGAAGTCAGGAACCAATGGCTTTCACGGCGACGCTTACGACTTTCTCCGCAATAGCGGTCTGGATGCCAGAAACTATTTCAACAATAAGACTCAGCCTCTTTTTCACCGACAGCAGTTTGGCGCCACGTTCGGCGGCCCCATTCGGAAAAACAAGACATATTTCTTCGCTTATTACGAAGGATTGCGGCAGCAGACGCCTGTAACGTTTACCGGAACTATGCCCACGACTCAATTCCTCGGGGGAGATTTTTCGGCCCAGTTGGGCTCGCAGATTGGAACTGACTATCTGGGAAGGCCAGTTGTGGCAGGGCAAATCTACGACCCGTTCAGCACTCGCTTCGTCACCCAAGGGCAAGTCGATCCCACGACCGGACGAACTGCTACGGCGAGCGGCTACATACGCGATCCATTTCAGGGAAACGTGATTCCGAGTGGGCGATGGGACGCCATAGCCAAGACTATTGCCCAGGGAAAGTTTTGGCCAGGGCCTACGACGGCAGGGCTGGTAAATAATTTCACCGCCTCGGCCGCGGCAGCCGCCCACTCCAATGAGTATTCGATCCGGATCGACCATAACATTTCCGATAAGAGCCGCTTGTTCGGGCGCTGGTCGCAGAAATACGAAACCAAGGTAAATGTGCCCGAGTATTACGGTTCCTCGGATGCCGCCGGGCCCGGTGCTACAAATCCCAACAATCGCTATAGCGCGGATATCGGCTACAGTCACGTGTTCAACTCCACATTCCTCATGAGCGCGAACTTGGGAATCAACCGGTGGGTCGAGGGTTCGAATGTGCAGAGCTTCGGATTTAAGGCATCCAGTCTGGGCCTGCCGTCTTTTGTCGATAAAATCTCGCCGTTATTCCCGCAAATCCAGCCTCAAGGGGTGTCGGGACTCGGGCCCAACCCGGGCTTGGACGACTACATCGTTCCGCGCACTCTGTGGACCGGCTCGGTTGATTTCACCAAGGTGAAAGGAGCGCACGTTCTGGCGTTCGGTTTCATGGGCGTTCTGAATCAAATTAACGGCGGACACTACTTCACCACCACGCTGCAATTCCCAACTTCGTTTACCGGCGGACCGGATCCGCAAAACGAAGCCAGCGGAACCGGCGCGGGAATGGCTTCTTTCCTGTTGGGCGTTGGAGGCGGGACCGATCAGACAGGCTTCACCCAGTTCCCCGCCACTTCGAAGAAGCAGCTTGGCTGGTACCTGCAGGATGATTGGAAAGCGACCCGAAAGTTAACCCTGAATCTCGGCCTGCGCTATGAGATTCAGACTGCGCCAACCGAGCGGGTCAACGCTCAGGAATACTTTGACTTCACGGCAACCAACCCCATCAGTTCCGCCGTCGGTTTCAAGGTTCCTGGTGAGCTCGTCTTCAACTCCAGTAACAACCGGGGCCTCTACCACACGCAACATACAAATTTCGCGCCGCGGATCGGACTGGCATACCAGTTGATGCCGAAGCTCACTTTCCGGTCGGGGTATGGCATCTTCTTTGTGCCGGACTACTACGGGAACGGGCCTAACATTGGTTATTCTCAGGCAACGCCCTGGGTTACAACCCTCAACAATCAGCTAACCCCAAACAGCACTCTGAGCAACGCGTTTCCCAATGGGCAGGTTCCGGTCACCGGAAATGCGCTGGGGGCGATGACGGATGTTGGTTTCGGGCTCAATCCGGTGGTCAATCCGGATCGCCATTCGCCCTACGTGCAGCAATGGATGGGCGGGGTGGAATACTCATTGTCCAATAATGATTTGCTTGACGTTTCCTATGTCGGCAATCATGGAGTTCACGTTCTCGCCCAGTATCTTGAATGGAACCAGTTACCGACGGCCGATTTAGCCTTGGGAAATTCGTTGAACGATCTGGTTCCGAATCCGTTCTTCAACCATATCGCGTCGAGCGGTTGCGGCCTTAGCCAGCCGACTGTAGCGCGGGGACAGCTCCTGCGACCCTTCCCCGAGTATTGCAGCGTCACCGAGGCACCTCCTGCCGTGGGAGCCTCAAACTACAATGCGCTTCAAGCCACCTACACGCATCGATGGCACTCTGGGCTTAACCTGAACGTTTCTTACACCTACTCTAAATTCATGGACGATGTGCAAGGTTCCTCCGGCTGGGCGTTTCCGGGAACCGGGAGTCAAGTCCGGGATTCTCATAATCTCGCGGCGGAACGCTCCGTTGACATTACCGACATCCCTCATAGTCTGGTCGTGAATTACATTTATGCCTTACCCTTTGGTAAAGGCAAGACGATGGGAAAGGACTGGAACAGTCCGATCAACGCCGTTCTGGGCGGATGGCAACTCACCGGCATCATGTACGCCAAGAGCGGTTTTCCACTCTCCATTTCACCGGCGCAGAACAACACCAACTCATTTGGCGGCAATCAGCGGCCCAACCTGATCGGAGATCCGCGACCGGCAAATCAAAACATTAACGATTGGATCAACCCCGCAGCATTTTCGCAGCCCCCTGCCTTCACTTTTGGTGACAGTCCGCGCAACCTCGCCAATCTGCGGGCGCCCCGCTATTTCGATTGGGACATGGGCGTTCAGAAATGGTGGGATTTCAGCGAAGCCAAGCGGTTGCAGTTCCGCCTGGAAATGTTCAACGCTTTCAATCACCCGAACTTCTTTGCCCCGGACACGAACCTCGGAGACAGCGGTTTCGGCAGAATTTCACAGGCGTATCCGGCGCGGGACGTTCAAGCGGCCCTGAAGTTCTACTTCTAGAGTCGGCCGCGACCGTAAATGACACGGGATCTAGCAGGCGCAGCCTGATTGAGCTATCGCTGCGCCTGTCGAAGACCGTTCTTCCCTGTCGCCTCAACGAACCTCCTCATGGGATCGAACAATGAAAGAGCGTAGCGGGTGGGCCCCTGTCTTGGTCATTCCTCTCCTGGTTGTCTTGCTCAACATATGGACGGGCCCGGCTAGACACGTGACTTTTGCCGCGGCCCCGGATTCGCTGAAGACGCCAGCGCCGCATCAGTTGCTGCTGAACACGTTCTCGGGTCACAAGATCCTACCTCACGGGATTGAGGTCTATAGTGGAAAAGCGGTTATTCAGATTCTCGCTTTGCGCGACGACGTGGTGCGGGTTCGTGTTGGCCGTGACGGAGTGCTTCCAGAGGATGCGTCGTGGGCAGTTCTTCCTGCAGTTCGCCAGGAACGTACGAGCATAGCTCCAGAGACCAGTGATCGGGCAGTCGGTTTCCGAACGAAATCTCTGCGGGTAGAGATTGATCGTGCGAGTCTTCGCCTTTCGCTGACCGATCTGGAAGGCAACGTCCTACAAGAGGATGCCCCCGCCTGGCCGGTAGAGTTTCACGATCAGTCTTTCCGCATCTACAAGCATATGGCCGCGGACGAGCATTACTTCGGGTTGGGAGATAAAGTCGGTCCGCTCGACCGTCGCAACCAGGTATTCACCTTGTGGAATACCGACGCTTATAACTTTCAGGAGTCAACCGATCCACTCTACAAGAGCATTCCATTTTTCCTGACCATGCGTGCCGGACGCAGCCTCGGAGTGCTTCTGGACAATACCTGGTGCAGCAGCTTCGATTTTGGCAAAGAAATCGACGGAGTGTACTCGTTTGGCGCCGAAGGCGGGCCCATCGACTACTACCTCCTGTACGGTCCGGAGCCCAAGCGCGTGGTGGAGAACTATGCCTGGCTGACTGGACTGCCGCCTTTGCCGCCGCTTTGGACGCTAGGCTATCAACAATCTCGCTTCAGTTACGAGACCGAAGCGAAACTGCTCCACATCGCCCAAAGGTTGCGCGCCGACCGGATTCCTGCGGATGCCCTGTATCTCGATATCGACTACCAGAAAGAGAACCGGCCGTTTACCGTCGATGAGGAGAGATTTCCAAACTTTGCGTCCATGCTGGCAGACTTGAAGAAAGAAGATTTTCATGTGGTCGGCATCACCGACTTGCACATCGCTGACTTGCCCGGTGCCGGGTACGCTCCCTATGACACCGGACTGGCCGGCGGACACTTCGTTAGAAATCCTGACGGCTCGGTTTTTGTGGGCACGGTGTGGCCCGGGCCGTCTGTGTTTCCCGATTTCACCCAGCACAGCACACGCGAATGGTGGGGAACGCTTTATTCCAAGTTGGTTTCCGATGGCGTCGCGGGTTTCTGGAATGACATGAATGAGCCATCGGTCTTTAACACGCCCGACAAAACCATCCCCGACGATGTTCAACACCGCATTGATGAGACAGGTTTCCAGGCGCGCGTCGCCAGTCATCGCGAGATCCACAATGTCTATGGCATGGAGAATTCGCGGGCTACGTATGAAGGGCTGTTGCAGGTTTCACCCAACCTGCGACCGTTTGTTCTCACTCGCGCTACCTATGCCGGCGGGCAACGCTATGCCGCTACTTGGACGGGCGACAACAGCGCCACATGGAATCATTTGCGGCTGACCACGCCTATGCTGGAAAACCTGGGCCTGAGCGGCTTCGGATTGAGCGGTGCCGACGTCGGAGGTTTCATCGGCACGCCTTCCCCTGAACTACTCACAAAATGGATTGAGCTTGCGACGTTTCAGCCCATCGATCGCAATCACAGCGAGAAGGGGACAGCTCAGCGCGAACCCTGGGTGCATGGACCTGAGCAGGAAAATATACGCCGCCGTTACATCGAAGAACGCTATCGGTTGATGCCCTATCTCTATACGGTGGTGGAGGAAATGTCGCGCACCGGTTTGCCCGTTCTCCGACCGTTGTTCCTCGAATTTCCTGAGGCGACGGCCGACAGGCATCCGTTCGACCTCGACGCGGGAAACGAATTTCTGCTCGGTGCCGATTTGTTGGTTGCATCGTCGCCCTTTCCAGACAAACTGGATCCTTACAAGGTCCTGTTTCCTCCCCTGGATTGGTACGACTATTGGACGGGCGAGCGCCTCGAAAGACAAGAGCCCGATGGCGGAGACCAGAGCGCCTTGCACCCAGGCTCCAAGCCCATTGTGGTACACCCCGCACTGGATGCCGTACCCGTCTACGTGCGCGAAGGCTCCATTGTTCCGATGCAACCGATCGTCCAAAGCACCAGCGAGATTCCCCAGGGTGCGCTTCTGCTGCGCGTATATCCTGGCCGCGGTTGTAAAGGCTCGCTCTACCAGGACGACGGAAACACCATGGCGTACAAGCTCGGCGAGTTTCTGCGCATGCAGTTCACTTGCGAAGCTGCAGGCGAATCGGTCAAGCTGCATATCGGCCCGCACATCGGAAGGTATCATCCGTGGTGGAGCAAACTGCGGGTTGAGGTTTACGGCCTGGTCTCCGACTTGTCTTATACAGTCGTAAGCAGCAAGACGGACCCCGGACCGGTAGAATTGGATCCTGCGCATCATTTGGTGAGCGTTACCATTCCTGACGACGGCCGCGGAACCGATCTGGACATTAACCCGCGGCGCTAGGAGGACGCCGTACACTGGGACTAATGATAACGGACCGCAGGGAACGTGTTTCGAAGGCGCTCCGAGTGCTAGCATTGTGCCTGTCGATGGCGACCGTGTGCCTCTCGGCCCCATCCGCCGCACCCGTTTTTCACACAACTCTTCCCAGCGGCCTGGATTTCACTCTGCAGAACTCCCCCACCTCGTTCAAGTTCCTGATTGAGACAATGCCGGGTGGCGTGGCCTTTCTGGACTATAACAATGATGGCCTGCTGGACATTTTTCTTGTGAACGGTGGCCGAATTGCCAGCCCGACGCCAGAGCCGGACGATTTCGATCGCCACGACCCGCGCTACTGGAATCGTCTCTACCGGCAAAATCGCGATGGCACTTTCACCGATGTGACCAAGCAAGCTGGGTTAGCCAATGTTGGCGACGGAAATTATGGTATGGGTGTCGCGGTAGGCGATTACGACAATGACGGCTATCCGGACATTTACGTCACGAACTTTGGGAAAAACATCCTCTATCACAACAATGGCGACGGCACCTTTACCGATGTCACCGCAAAGGCTGGCGTTGCCGGCGGCGGTTGGTCGGTCTCGGCGGGTTTTCTTGATTATGACAACGATGGCAAACTGGACCTGTTCGTGACCCGTTATCTGGACTGGGAGATGAAGCTCAACAAGCCCTGTGGGGTGGTTACACGCCAGTACTGTCCTCCAGGAGAATTTCCGCGAGTCAGTAACATCCTTTATCACAACCGGGGTGATGGCACGTTTGAAGACGTGAGTGTGAAGTCTGGTATCGCGGGGAAAAAAGGCAATGGCCTGGGAGTGGCATTCGCCGACTACGATGGCGACGGATTTACCGATATCTTTGTTTCCAATGATGTGGTGGAGCAGTTTCTGTTTCACAACAACGGCGATGGCACATTTACCGAGCAGGGGCTGGAGGCCGGCGTGGCGCTAACGGCAGACGGCAAGAAACTTTCCGGCATGGGGGTGGTCTTTCAAGACTATGACAATGACGGACGGCCTGACATCGTGGTGACAGAGCTTCCGCACCAACTGCAAACTGTTTTTCATAACGACGGACATGGAGTGTTCAGCGATCAGAGCCTGCAAACCGGCTTGGGTGTTCTCTCGGGTACGACTTCTGGCTGGGGCCTGGGACTCGAAGATTTCGATAACGACGGCTGGAAAGACCTGTTTATCGTGCAGAGTCACGTTATGGACAACGTCGAGAAGCTGGATTCTTCTTTGCATTATCTGGAACCGCCGCTTCTTGCACTCAATCACCACGGCCGGTTCGAGCAGGCAGATGCGGGAAGCACCACTCCGATTGCAGGACGCGGCGCGGCCTTCGGCGACCTTAATAATGATGGCTGGATTGATGTAGTTACAACCCAACTTGGCGGCCATCCGCAAGTATTCTTGAATAATGGAGGGAAAGTGCACTGGCTTACCATCACCCTGCGCGGGACACGCAGCAACCGTGACGGTTTCGGCGCAAGAGTGCAGGTGAACGGACAAACCCGGTTCGCGACGGCGGCCGGAAGCTATCTATCGTCGAACGACAAGCGCTTGCACTTTGGGTTGGGCTCGGCCGAAACTGCGAGGATAGAGGTGGCCTGGCCCTCTCGTATCCACCAAACGCTCATTAACATACCGAGTGACCGGTTTCTTGAGATTCTGGAGCCTGCCGAACCGTGATTTATACGAAGATGATCCAAGCACTGTTGGCCTTATTCCTGCTAGCCCAGACGAGTACCACAGCACCGGGACTGTCTCCTCAAGCAACGCAGCACCTTCAGGCAGGCGTCGACGCCGAACGACAGCGCGATTTCGAAACTGCCATTGCTGAATTTCGCAAAGTGACCGAGCTTGAGCCTGCAGCTCCAACCGGATTCGTTAGGCTGGGCAATGCTTACATGGAAAACCACCAGTATGGAGAAGCAGTTCCGCCGCTAAAGACGGCATTGGAGCAGGATCCCATTCTGCCAATTGCACATCAATTGCTCGGGTATGCGCTGTTAGCGCAAGGCTATGCCACGGAAGCGATTCCGCATCTGGAGAAGGTGGGAGAGGTTGGTGCTCTCGGGATCGCACAGATACAGACCGGCCAAGCTTCGGACGCAGTTTCCAATCTGCAGGCAGCACTGATGAAGTCGCCTAAGGATCCGGACCTGCTTTTTTACTTGAGCCAGGCGAGTGAAATGCTCTCGCAGCAGTCTCTGGACGCACTGACCGCGGCTGATCCTAAATCCAGCAGAATTCATCAGGTGCGAGCTCATAGCTACTACGTCGCGCATCAATTCCCGGAAGCTGAGAAAGAATACGAGGAGGCTTTGACCCTGCGACCGGACGTTCCCGGACTTCACCTGGAACTGGGCGAAGTTTATGCCGCGACTTCACAATGGGTTAAAGCCGAGGAGGAATTTCTTGCGGAAACCAGGCTGCAACCCGGCAACGCCGAAGCGGCTTTCCGGCTGGGTGACGCACGATTACAGGAGGGCAAAACAAAGGAGGCGCTCAAAGAACTCGAACGCGCCGACCTTCTTCGCCCCGATATGTCAGACACACTGTACTCGCTCGGGAAAGCCGCTTTGCTGGCTGGCGATTCGGCAAGCGCAGAGCGCGCTTTCACAAGGGTGATCGCTCTCGAAAAAGAAAGCGCTCTGGCAGCTCAAGCCCATTACGCACTCGCGGGCCTTTATCGCAAGCAGGACAAAGTCCAGGAAGCAGAGCGTGAGATGCAGCAGTTTCACCGATTGCAGGACCACAACGGGCAACGCTGAGGACGGGCTTTTTTTCTTCTGCCTTCTATCCCGTCCAACAATTGAGGGGGATAGTATAGTGGCCGGGAAAATCCGGCCACCCACCCGGAATGTCGAGCGGGTGAGCGGGGGGCAGGGAATGCTCAGGAAGGGCGCGCGGGGGCGGGAAATGGACTGTATGCACCTGCCGGCACTAATGTTTCCATCTTTCGGTCTCGAAGGACTTAGCGCCAGTAGTAAAAGTACCAACCCGCGACGCGACTAAGCCGGTTGAGTCGGTGTTTCTTCGTCAAGTCGTCGCCGTATCGCCTCGTTTAGGGTTTCCGGAGTGTATGGCTTTTCGAGGAAGACGACTCCGGCACCGACTGTGGAATTGAGCGAAATCGATTCCGCGGTATGACCGGTGGTGAAGATAACCGGAAGATCAGGTCGCACAGCACACATCTTGGCGTAAGCGTCCGGGCCTTTCATCACAGGCATCATAACGTCCAACAGGGCCAGCCCTATCCTCTGCCAGTTCACCTCGAAGAGATGGACTGCTTCCTCTCCGTCACGCGCCATAAGGACTGTATAGCCCTTCGATTCTAGACTTCTTCGAACTACTTCCTGAAGTCCGTCATGGTCCTCTGCAACGAGAATCGTCTCAGTGCCTCCAACAATTTTGCCATTGGTTGCTGTTGCTCGCCGATCAGCGACGCCGGAGCAGAGCGGGATGTGGGCGCAGAACGTTGAGCCTTGACCGGGCGCGCTGTATACGGTTACAAAACCGCCGTGTTGCTTTACAAGGCCGTACACAGTGGCAAGTCCCAACCCCGTCCCTTTTCCGACTTCCTTGGTCGTAAAAAACGGCTCGAATATATGGTCGAGTGTCGCTGCATCCATTCCAGTCCCAGTGTCAGACACTGAAATTTGGACATACTTCCCAGGCTTTGCGTACGAATGTAATCTTCCATATTCCTCCATGATCTCAATGATCCGAGTCTCGATGCCCATCCGCCCACCCCGTGGCATGGCATCGCGCGCGTTCAGGCACAGATTGGTTAATACTTGTTCGAGTTGGGTACGATCGGCACGAACTATACGGGCATCCTGCGTGAGCGACACTTTGAGTTCGATCTGGGAGCCGATAACGCTGCGTAGAAGACTTACTGTTTCCGATACGACCTCGTTCACATCGATATTTTGTGGATGGAACACCTGGCGACGTGCGAAAGCGAGCAACTGCGATGTTAAACCGGCCGAGCGGTGAGCCTGATCGCGGATCTTTTGGAACATCTCCTGAGCCGGACTGCCCGTTGGTGTTTTTTCATATCCCAATTCTGCCCAGCCGACGATGACCCCGAGGGCATTGTTGAAATCGTGAGCAATTCCGCCAGCCAGTCGGCCGATTTGCTCGAACTTCTGCAGACGCTGTATCTCATCCTCCAGTTGCTTGCGTTCCTGAAGCCGCTTGGCTTCCAATAATTCCCTCCGAATCGCCGGAACAAGGCGCTTCAGGTTGTCCTTCATGATGTAGTCTTGTGCACCCTGTTTCAAAGCGCCGACCGCGGTGTCCTCACCGATCGTGCCCGACACGAAGATAAATGGAGCTTCGGACCCGCTTGCGCGCAGCAGCTTCAGCGCCTCGATACCTGTGAAGTGCGGCATGGAATAGTCGCAGATCACCAGATCCCATCTCTCCCGCATAAGAGCTGTATGCATGGCTTCGGCTGAATCGACTCGGCTAAATGCGAGCTCATAGCCGCCTCGGCGGAGTTCGCGAGCGATCAGAGTCGCGTCGTCCTCCGAGTCTTCGACCATCAATACACGAATAACCTCACTCATCTAAGCACCCCTCGGCACAGGGGCGGGGATGTTCAGCATCAGCCAGTAAAGTCCTAGCTGCCGCACCGCCTCGGCAAAATGATTGAAATCGACGGGCTTCCTTACGTAGCTGTTTGCGCCCATTCCATAACCGGCAATTCGATCGCTTTCCTCATCCGAGGACGTTAGGATCACGACCGGTAGAAGGTGCGTCCGCTCAGTGGCACGCATCCGTCTGAGCACCTCCAGACCATCGATTCTAGGCAATTTCAGGTCGAGCAAAACAACTTGGGGCATTAGGCTCAGGTCTCGGCCAGCCCACGCTCCTGTCGCGAACAGGTAGTCCAGCGCTTCAACCCCGTCGCGCGCCACTACAATCTCGTTGTTGATGTTGTTTTTCTTGAGCGCTCGCAGGGTAAGGGCTTCATCGTCGCCATTGTCCTCGATCAGCAGAATCGGATTTGTTGCCATAGCGTCTCCAGTGACAGTCAGTCTTCAATCTCGTGGTTCGTCACCCAGCACGAAGTAAAATGTTGCTCCCCCTCCCGGCGCAGCTTCCGCCCAGATCCTCCCGCCATGGCGATGAATGATGCGCTGAACGGTCGCCAGGCCCACGCCGGTGCCGGGAAACTCATTTTCGCGGTGCAGCCGCTGGAATACTCCAAAGAGCTTATCGGCGTGCTGCATATCGAACCCCGCTCCGTTGTCGCGCACGAAATGAATTGTCTTGCGTCCGTTTGCTTTCATTCCCACTTCAATTTGCGTGGTCGGCCGCTCGGACGTAAACTTCCAGGCGTTACTCAGCAGGTTCTCCAGCACAACCCTTAGGAGGAGGCGATCACCCTTTACCGGCAGTTTCGGTGGAATAACGATGGTCGCTTTGCGCTGGGGCTGCGAAGCCTGGAGCTCCGCAGCTATTTCTTCAGCCAGGGGACTGAGATCGACGCTTTCTCGGACTATCCCGGCGCGGGAGATGCGGGCAAGGTTGAGCATGCCATCGATGAGTTGCCCCATGCGCCCCGCTGCGACGCGAATGCGTTGTAGATAGGTTTTTCCCTCGGTGTCCAGTTTGGTTTCGTAGTCCTCAAGGACGGCGAGGCTGAATCCGTCGATGGCCCGCAGAGGTGCCCGCAAGTCGTGAGAAACGGAGTAGCTAAATGCTCGAAGTTCCTCGTTTGCGGCTTCGAGTTGGGCGTTGCGAGTCTCCATGTCTTCTTCCGCACGCCGACGCTCGGTCATGTCCCGTGTCACCTTGCCGAAGCCCCGTAAGCGTCCTTTGTCGTCGCGCAACGCGGTTATCACGACGTTGGCCCAAAATTGGGAGCCGTCCCTTCGAACGCGCCAGCCTTCGTCTTCGATCCGACCTTCCCTCGCGGCGACCTTCAGTTCGAAGTGAGGTTTCCCACGCTCCACCTCTTCCGCAGGGTAGAAAACAGAAAAATGCTTGCCGAGGATTTCCTCAGCATGATAACCCTTTATCCGCTCTGCCCCCGAGTTCCAACTGGCTACTCGTCCCTCCGGATCAAGCATCAGGATGGCGTAGTCCTTTACTCCAGTCACCAGCAATCGGAAGCGTTCTTCGCTTGCGCGCAGCGCCGCTTCTGCTTTGTGGCGCCTGCCCATCTCCTGAAAGATGACCAGCCCAGCGCTGAAAAGAAATAGAAGTGCCACCGCGTTGCCTACAACAATCAGTGTCTTCGTTCTGCGCGAACTAACCTCGGCAGCCTCCAGGCGTTGGCGCAGCAGTCGCTGCTCCTCCCCTTTCATCTCGGCGACCAGCTTTCGAAGTTGATCCATCGTGTGCTTCCCACGGCCTTCACGCACCATCGATGCTGCGGCTGCCATTCCCTGTTCCTGACGCAAGGCAATGCCTTCTTGAAGTTCAGCAAGCCTGCTGGCAATGAGAGGATCGAGCTGTGTCAATGAGCGCTGCTGTTTCGGATTGTCGATCGTCAGGCTGCGGACTTCATCTATATCCCGCTCCAATCGCTGGCTCGCCGCTTCATGCGACGGAAGATATGATCCATCTGCCGTGAGAATGAAGGCACGTTGGTTCGTTTCTTCGTCACTCAGATCGGCGAGCATCGCATCGAGGTTCTCCAGAACGAGATGGGTGTGCGCAACCCATCGCTGGTCGTCCTCCTCGCGAATTATCCTTCGGTACGACAGAAGGCCGACACAGGCCAAAGCAGCTAGAGCCGCTCCGAGCGCCGTCACTAACGCGAATCTAAAACCCATAAACTCCCTTACCCCGCATCCTCCGATCAACCTTCCTACTCGCTAGGAGGGAACGACCCGAGAGCAGACTCGATCCTCACAACTAACCATCCTTCGAGAGCAAACCTACTGCGAATTGAAGTCGGAAGACAGAGGAAATACCAGGACATGACATTGATGGGTCTGAGCGCCGGATACCACCCTGAGAACGAGGCTCCGCATGGCAGGCACCTATTCTCAGCGGCCTCAAAATGACATGCCTCCTGGCTAAGAAAGTCTAGACTCTTTGCCTGTCGGCCATTTCACCACCAGAGTGAACATGTTCCTTGCGGGCGGCGGGCAAACACGCCTGTCATTATTCGGGGGAGGATGGGAATTGAATAACCCAGCTAAACGGAAGTAGTCAAGGGAGAAATGGTTTTGTTACGAAATCCGGACAGCAAGCTCGATTCCGCCTCATGTCCCCATCTCCCAAACATCGTCGCAAAAATAGATAGACCTCCAGGTGCCGCTCTTGCAGTCGATGGTCGCCGCACTCTGATTGCTACGCTGAGCGACGGGGTTCCCCTCAGAAGTTGACACGGTTAGACTAAAATCTGAAACGCCCCCAACACATGCCCGCCAACACATGCCGCCAACACATGCCGCCAACACATGCCCGAGACTTCGACGCTTCTTGGCCGCAATGAGGACAGAGATAATCCATTGGAAACAGTTTGCCACTCTGCAGGACCCGAGAATGAGACCGGCAGTGTCCAACACTGCGTTGACGCAACAAAAAGGCGCTGACTCTTGCTCCCCACAATCGCCAAAATGACACAAGCTTGCGGTTCGGAGCGTAGTACTTGCAGGCGAAACGACAAGAGGCCTTTAGACTCCCCGCGCTCCGCGGAACTTTTCAGCAAACTCGACGCTTCCATCCCCTTATATCAGATGGCTCGCGACGGGGGGGCACGATTCTGGCCAGCGACGGTCCTATTCAGTAATCAAGATCGCGACAAAACTCAGGAGGCGAATTCGATGCGGTTTCGGCCTTTATGCTTCGCTGTGTACAGGGCTGCATCTGCATCTCGGAGGATTTGATCGAGATCAGGCGTGCCCCTTCCCGGGAATCCCGCAATTCCGAAACTGGCCGTGGCCGTCATCGTTGTTCCGCCGAAGGTGAGATTTTCGGCCTCAAACCCACGTCGAATCCGCTCGACAGCTGTTTGAGCGCCTGCTCGATCGACGTGCGATAAGGCTAGAACGAACTCCTCACCGCCGACACGGCCGCACAGGTTCGACGCTCGCGTATTTTCCCGGAGCAATTCTGCAAACCTCTTGATTACGACGTCGCCCGCCTCATGTCCATACTTGTCGTTGATGCTTTTGAAGTGGTCCAAATCGGCCATCACAAGCCAGAACGCGAATCCGTACCGCGCAGCTCCAGACAGTTCTCGCTTGGTCCAGTCTTCAATCGCCCGGCGATTCGGAAGACCGGTGAGAGAATCTGTGAGAGCCAACACCTCTAAGAGCGCATTCTTCGCCTGTAACTGCCGATGGAGCTCAGTGACTCGGCGGCCGACCGCCACGCGGGCGAGTAGTTCTCCGGGATGAAAGGGTTTGGTGAGATAGTCATCCGCCCCGGCGGCGAGGCCCTCTACAATCTGGGTTTTCTCAGTGTTGCTGGTGAGCAAGATGATGTAGATGTATGAGTCTTGGTTGTGACGTACCTTCCTGCATAGCTCGATTCCTGTTGTGTCGGGCATTTCCCAGTCCGTGATCACCAGGGACGGTTGATGGTCAGCAACTGCATTTACGGCTTCGCGACCGTCGTTTGCGAAGTAAATGATGTATCCGTGCTCGGCCAGAACGTCTTCTACAAGTCTTCGATAGACCTTCGAATCGTCAGCGACCACTATTTTGCATTGTTCTGGGCAAGTTTCCACTCGGTCGGCCGGCGCAGCGCAAGAACTCCCGCGCCGTTGCGATGGACGGATCCGGGGAGCGCTCTCTGGGAGTCGCGGCTTTTGAGAGAAACCGCTCATGCGCGGGAACTCACTCCTTCACCAACCAAGCCAAGCCTTCGTCAAAACTACCAAATACCGGAAACTCCCGTCGAGAGAAATCTCGAATCTCGTCCAGCATGTTGTCTAGCGCGATGCTGCGACCGATCCATGCCGCCTTTTTGATGTATGGCTTGTCAAAGACTGCGCTTTCCTTGATGGCGCGAATCGCCTCTGAATCAAAAGAAGCTCCAACAAAGTCAACCAATAACAAAACGGATCGACGGGGCTGCAGGCTCACGCGATTGGGAACTGTTCGGGCAATATGTGCCACTTCACTAGCTGGGCAATTTGAAAAGTCCACAACGAGCACCTGCTTACCCTGTTCCGTGATCGATCGAATACGATCCGACATGTCACAACTCCGATGCAACGAATATCCTTTCAGACAGCAATTAAGGGTTGCTTGATTCGATATCGTCTCTCAAGCCACGCACCTAGCACTGCCGGATCCTTAGAAACAAGCACACATTCAAATCTCATTTCCGGTGTCATTTCGACCTTCCTGCTAAGGGAGGGATAAATGGTGAGTAGCATTTACGATGCCATATCCTCGACAGTCTATGTCATTCATCCTGATGTCCTAGATGTCGATGTCTGTCTCGCAACAATACAAAAGTCTTTGATTCGGACCGACTGGCGATGCCTTCCTATGTACCCGCGCCGGTCTTGGCCGGTTCTTTGCCGCCGGTTGCTGATAAGGAGGTGGAATGATGGAATCGAGGATTTCAGGGCTCTACGAGGAGTAGGATCACTAGTTGCGCCTGGACCGCCTCCGGGCATCGCCTCCCGGCGCGGTCGCTGATCCAGATCGAATGCGCCCCTGCCTCCATGGCTACCGTTTTTACTGTTTCGGAAAACCATTAGATAGGAATTGGACGGTGACTCTAAGTCCTATGGGTAGCGACTGAGCGTCGTGTGTCAAGTCGATCACCGCTTCTAGTACGTCGCGGTCGATCTTGTCGGATGGATCGCCTGTGTACACGCTCTTTCTGCCCATGACTGCAGATAAGCTCGCTACCTTCCCGGTGAGCTTCTTCCCATCAAGCCCGTCAGCTTGGATAATTACGTTCTGGCCAATCGCGACTTTAGCGAGATCTCTTTCGTCTACTTCGGCCTTAACGCGCCGAGCGGAAGTGTCTGCCAGACTGAATAAGGGGCGAGGAGTGACTGTGCTAAAGGATTCCCCAGCTCTCGCGTAGACTCTCAGAACAGTGCCATCAATCGGAGCCAGAATTGCGCACTTCCTCATCCGTTCTTGTGCAGTTCGAACGCGGCCCTCCGCGGCGAGCACTTCTGCATCCGCCCGCGCCTTATCTTCCTGCAACGGAGGCGCGGCGAGCAATTTTTCCGTCCGAACAGCAGCCTGAAAGTCAGCTTTCGCGACACCGAAGTCGCGATCAGCTTGCTCATAAGCGGCACGGGAGATCTCTCCACCTTTAAACAGGGCGCTCTGCATATTCAGTCGTGATGTAGCCTCCGCCAACGTTGCGTGAGCCGCTGCCGTCTTTTTGCTGGCTATTCTTTTTTCCTCGGTACGTGTGCCTCGCAACAGACGAACCCTTGCCTGACGTGTAACATCAGCTTCCGCGAGAGCCGTTTGTAGCATGGCGTCTAAGTCATCACAGGCAATTTCCCCCATGAGTGTCCCTTTGGTTATGAACTGATTCTCCTGCACGTAAATTGCCTTCAAAACACCATCGGCTGCGGCTCCTACCTGAGTTGTGTCCGAAAGCCCCTCGACCCTTCCGGGAGAAGCGAATACCACCTCGGCAACGTTGTTCGAGGGCGCCTGATGAGCCTGAACTGTCTTTCTGTCCCGTGAACTCCAGATCAACGCGGCACTAGCAATGGCGAGGACACTTGCCAGCACACCACTGCCCAATTTGCGGCGTGCGCTCAAGCGTGCTGCCCCTGTGCTTGTGGCTTCATTTGTCCGTCACTCAGAGTAATTGTTCGATCGGCAAACTCTTTCCATCGCGGATCGTGACTGACGACAACAACTGTTTTTCCATTCTGATCGACCTGGCTGCGGAGGATTTGACAGATATTCCTTCCCGCTTCGGCATCTAAAGACGCTGTGGGCTCATCGGCAAGAAGAATAGGAGGATTTCCCGCCAGTGCGCGTGCAATTGCGACTCGCTGCTTTTCTCCAGGACTGAGGTCGTCGGGCTCGTGATTTAGCTTACCTCCCAACCCAAATTGAAGCAGTAGCTCTCGTGCCATTACCATTTTGTCAGCTCGCTTCCCATCACGTATTTCAAGACCAAGGGCAACATTGTCGATCGCGGAAAGCGAGTGCAAGAGTCGAAAGGCCTGAAAAACGAAGCTTATCTTTTGTCGACGGAGCACCGTCTTTTCGCTCGCGCTCAGTTCATTCACGGCGACGCCATCGACAAACACGGTGCCCTCATCGGGTGACAGTAAGCAGCCGAGCAGAGACAATAACGTAGTCTTTCCACTCCCGGATGGCCCCATAACCAACGAAAGCGTACCGCGCTCGAAAGCTACTGAAACGCCCCGTAGCGCGCGAACTCGTGCGTCCCCCTGGCCGAACGAGATGCGGGCATCCTCAACGGCTAAGAATTGGTTAGGCACGGAACACCCGTCCCGGGTCAACTGTAAGTGCGCTTCGAACGGAAGCGACAGAGGCCAACGAACACATCAGCAAGCTCAACCCAACCATAATCAAAGGCAGCCACCACGGAGTTTGAATCCACGGAATCAGAGATCTTGCGTAATTCATGGCCGGAACCACCGCGAACAAGCCCAGAACGCTTCCAGCCGCGCCGCAAATCAGAGACTCGCTAAGCACGACGCGAGCGACAAAGACTCGGGAGGCTCCAAGAGCTTTCAACGTCGCATATTCTTCTATGTTCTCCATGGTGTTCGCGTAGATAGTTTGCGAAACTACCACAAGGCCTATCAGAAATCCCAAAACCGCCGCGGTCAGAATCGCACTCCCAGCACCGGTCTTGATCACCCAGTACATGCGGGACTTGTGAGCGAACGCTTCACGTGTGAGCACATCGACCTCGGGAAGACGTCGCCTAAGGTTCTGCTGGACATCCACAACCGAGTACTCCTTGCCTACTCGCAAGAGGATGTACATGCCATCTTCAGGACCGAAACCCAGGTAGTGGGCCGCATTCCGATACGACGTGAAAAGAGATGGGACACCAAGAAATCCTCCAAAGCCTTCGATCTCATGGTCGATGTTGGCACGGTGCCCATTGATCTCGACTTCCGCGGGGAGTGACGCCACCTCAATCAGATTTCGATCACTTGCATCATAGAGAATCGAATCTGGCGACCTGCTTTCGGTTGTTTCAACTAGCTCGGGAACCGGAAAGCGCTTTCCTAGATTAGAGTCCGCACCAACCAGCGCCACCACCTGTTGTTTTCCATTCGGCTTCCGGTAGACAGCAAATGCCATACACGCTCGGCCCGTTTCTACTACACCTGGTACGCCAGCAGCCATTTCCCTTACTCGGCCTTCCAAGGTTGCTCCGAATTCGAAAGCCTGTACTCCTCGAGCGGTTATCCAAATATCGAAATCGCTTGCATCGATAAACCTGGAAGCGGCTTCGAGAAATCCGACTAAAAGACTGCCTTGGAATACCATTAGAAAGACCGCAAAAGACACGCCGAGCACGGTTGCCAAGAAACGGGCTCGGTCATGAAAGATGTTCTGCCAAGCTAATTTCATGCGCTGCCTACCTAAGGATTTGTGCCGTCGAGAACACCAACATTAACTCCTCCCGGTTACCATGTCGGCTGTTCCGCTAACAGTGATCCGGCTTCCTTGGCTGATAATGGCTTGGAAAAGTAGTATCCCTGACCATACTTGCAGTGCAGTTTCTTCAGCAGTGCTAGTTGTTCAATCGTCTCCACGCCCTCCGCAACCACATCCAAATGAAGATTCGATGCCATGGGCAAAATTGTTCGCGCAATTTCCGTTTCTTCACCGTTGCCGATGCTGCTGATGAAGGAACGGTCAATCTTCAAGGTGTCAAGCGGAAAACGGTGTAAGTAACTCAGAGAGGAATACCCGGTGCCGAAGTCATCGATAGCCAAGCTGATGCCCAGCGACTTTATTTGCTGCAGCATCTCAATGGCTGTGGAGGGATCGCCCATAACAGTACTTTCAGTGAGTTCCAGTCTCAAGGCTTGCGGCGGCAAGTTGAGTTCACGCAGTAAGCTTCGGATGTCCTCGACCAGGTTCGCTTGCAGAAACTGTTTCGGAGAGAGATTGACACTCATGGTTAGCTGGGAATAGGCGCCATAATTTGCCCTCCATTCGGTCATCTGGCGGCACGCCTCCCGCAAATTCCACCAACCCAAATCGCGGATAAGGCCGGTTTCTTCCGCAACGGCGATGAATTCTTCTGGCCCAAGGTATCCCCGCGTTGGATGCTGCCAACGTAGCAAGGCCTCAAAGCCAACGATCTGCCCTGCAGCAAGGGAAACGATCGGTTGGTAAACGTTGTGAAATTCCCCGTGTTCGAGGGCACGCCGCAAATCCGTCTCCAATTGCAGGCGAGCGACGACGCTGGCCCGCATATCTGCATCGAATATCTCGTAACGCGCCTTGCCCATCGATTTTGCCCGGTACATCGCCGTGTCTGCATCCCGAAGGATGTCTTCGGCTTGCTCGTAGCTGGGATTGCTTAGAGCAATGCCGATGCTCACAGAGGTGAATACTTCCCTGCCACCCAACATAAAAGGCAACGTCACGGCCTTCATTAGCCGGTCCGCTGCCCGCTTGGCGTCGCCTGGATCCTTCAGGTCGTCCAGGAGAACCGTGAATTCGTCGCCTCCCATCCGCGCCACTATCACACCTTCGCCCAGACGGGCGACGGTGTCAGTAGCTCGTAAGGACTTCTCTAACCGACTCGCCACTCCCACCAGTAGTTGATCGCCGACCAAATGGCCGAGACTGTCGTTGATCATCTTGAAACCATCAAGGTCTAGGAATAAAACCGCAAACACATAATCTTTGCGCCGTTTCGCATGTTTGATAAGGCGCCCCACTCGGTCGGTAAATAAGAGGCGATTCGCTAAACCCGTCAGGGGATCGGAGACCTTACCTTCAGTAATATCAGTCTGCCATCCGGCCATGCGTGACGTTTTTCCCGAGCCATTGCGAACGGCAAGTCCTCTGCACAGCATCCAGCGAAACGTACCATCTTTGTGCAGCACGCGGTGCTCACTCTCGAACTGGGGGACCGATCCCTCTTGATGGGCGGCAATTTCCTGGTTTACGCGCTCCCGGTCTGCATCATGTACGCGGCTCAACCATTCGTCCGGCCTGTCCCCGATTTCACTTTCCTCGTACCCCAACATGTTCTTCCAGCGGGTAGAGAAATACACAACATTGGCCTCGAGATTCCAATCCCAGAGGCCGTCGTTAGCGCCGCGTGCCGCCAAGGCATAACGCTCTTCACTCTCCCTCAATCCTTCCTGCGCACGTTTATGGGATAACTGCGTACCGATGCGTGCCAGAGCTACAGCAAAGTCGATCGGCTTCGTTACATAGTCGTTGGCCCCTAAGTTAAGTGCCTTGACAACATCGTCGCTCTGATCCTTTGCCGTCACCATGATGATCGGCAGTTCAATCGGAGAGTAAGTTTGCCGCAGTGTCGTTAGCGCCTCAAGCCCGCTGATTTCCGGCATTTCTATGTCCAGTAGGACAAGATCTATTGCTTCTTCTTTGACACGCTGCGGCAAGTCTCGCGCGCTGTCTGCCAGCAGGATGTCGTAGCCTTTCCGTGCCAGCCGCCGGGCGAGCATGTCCCGGTTCAATTCATTGTCATCTACGATGAGCAATCGACTCGCTTGCGTGTTCATAAAGCTTTCTTCTCGGCGAGACAATTGTGGATCTTTTCGCTCAGCCGACTAAATTCTATGGGCTTGGTGTCATAGTCATCGCAGCCGGCGCCGATTGCCTTCACCCGATCGGTCACGAGCGCGTGCGCGGTCAGTGCGATGACTGGAATGTGACGCGTTCGCTTGTCCGCCTTTAGGCGGCGGGTTACTTCACATCCGTCCATAATTGGAAGACTGATGTCCATCAAGATTAGATCGGGCATTTCCGTACCCGCCAGCAATAGTCCCTGCTCACCATCGTGAGCCATGACTACCGAATGCCCTCTCCGCTCGAGCCTTCTGGACAACATGTCGCGGTTCATTTCGTTATCTTCGACCAGCAAGATTTTCGGCATGACTGACCTTCTCGGACGCCTCAGCTCCGACTTCCCCACGTTTATTGCCGTGTGATAGGAAGGATTTGGATACCGTGTCGATCCCGGTGATGGCTTTGGAACGAGTAATCCGGTGTTTTTCTATAAGGACCGCAAGACGTTCGCGATCAACGGGCTTGATGAGATAGTTCGAGGCGCCTAGATCAAAACCCTTCGCCTCGTTGTCAACGATTGTGACCATGATCACTGGGACCTTCGACAGTTCAGGGTCTGCTTTCAGCTTGCTCAAGATAGTCCACCCATCACATTCCGGCATAACGACATCCAGCGTGATGAGTACAGGGTGAACTTGTTTGGCAAGTCGCACACCTTCCTCCCCGTTGGCCACAGTGAGTACACTGAAGCCCAGTTTCATCAGGAAGCGCGTCATAAGTTCGCGGACCGCAGCATCATCATCAATGACGAGAATCGTATCCCGGCCGGTCTGCATGTCGGCGATGGCATCGGACGCGTCGCTGCTCCCCTCCGTCGCTGTAGGACCAACAGTCTCTGGTGTGACTTGGGCTGGAATGTGTACCGTAAACATTGAACCTTCACCAGGCTGGCTCTCGACTTCAATCCGCCCCTTCATCAACTGAACAAACCGGTGAGTGATCGCAAGTCCCAGACCGGTGCCACCGTACTTGCGCGCAATGGACGTATCTGCCTGCGCAAACTCCTGAAATAGATTGGTCTGTTGTTTAGCGCTGATCCCGATTCCGCTATCCGTGACCCGGAACCGGAGCCAGGCCAGACCCTCAACCGTGCGCTGGTCCACATCCACGGAAATAGTGCCGTGGTCTGTAAATTTGCAGGCATTACTGAGCAGGTTGAACAAAATCTGCCGAACCTTTGTGATATCGGCTCGCATCATACCTACGTCTTCCGCCAAACGCACCCCAAGAGTGTTCTTGTTCTTCTCTATAGCTGGTTGAAGGGTAGTGACGATCTCCTCGATCATCCCAGATACGTCGAACATCTCCAGGTGCAGACTCATCTTTCCGGCCTCGATCTTGGAAAGGTCGAGTACGTCATTGATCAGCGCAAGTAAGTGCTTACCGGCCGACTTAATTTTCTGAAGATCCTGGACCGCCGCTTCGGTCCCGGAATCCTGCGCCTCTTCCTCTAACATCTCGCTATAACCAATGATCGCGTTTAGCGGCGTGCGCAATTCATGACTCATGTTTGCCAGAAATGTGCTTTTAGCACGGCTTGCCTCCTCGGCCACGTACTTTGCCTTGAGGAGTTCTTCCTGCGCCTGCTTGCGGTGAGATATTTCCTGTTCCAACTCTTGCGTTCTTGTTTGCAGCTCATCATTGGCTCCTCGCAATGCTGTATCCCGTTGTTGGATATCGGATAGCATGGTGTTAAAGCCGTCGATGAGACTACCAATCTCGTCGGAGTAAGATTTAACCGCACGCACCTCATAGTTCTTGGTGGCGGACACCATTCGCACGGTGTCCTCCAGGTGCACGATCGGTCCGGAAATCACTCTTTGAAGTTTGGCAGAGACTAGAAATGCGAAAAAGCCCGAAATCAATACGAACCCAAGGCAGATACCTGCATAGCGCTTTGCCCGTGTACTCCATTGGCGCATATCCGACTGCAAGAACAACGTTCCCAGAGGTTCTCCGTTGAGGGTAACCTCGTGCCAGACCTCGAGGTAGCGCCCCTTAAACCGGTAGCCTTCCTCTTGTGAACGCGATGGAAGAAATGTCGGAAGAGTGTTATCGTTGCTGAAGTACTGGGCGAACATCGTCCCATCGGGGCTGTATAGGACCGCCGCTACGATATCCCCTTTTACCCTGAGCGCAGACAACGTTGCCGTTGCAGCAGGCTCATCTTTAAAAGCCATAGCCGCTGCGCTGTTGTACCCGATAATCTCGGCCTGGGTGGTTAGATCCTCAGTCAGCAAATGCCGAAACGAGATCAGATCGTAAATAAGGAAGCTGGCTGAGGAGAGGAGAAGGGCGATGCTGCTGGTCAGCATCGTGATCAGAGTGAGTTTTCGCCGTATCGAAAGATTCTGGAAACTCATTCCGTTTTTCTCTTATCCGCCGTCGGTTCCTGAACGATCCTTGCCAGAGCGAGGAGCCGGGAACTGATATTTAGTTCTGCTTCTTTCGCCGCTTCGACATTGACCTCAAAATGAACTTTGTTGTCTTCAAGAACTAAATTTATGATCCCGCCCCGTTGGGCAAAGCCAGGTAGCTCGCCGATGGTCAGGATTGGCATGCCTTTAACGAGGCGAATTGCTTCCGCCAAGTGAGGCATTTCTGACGAACTTACGAACACAATCTGACATTCCTTGAGGTCCGGGACCGACTTCAAGCGTTTGACGACAAATATCCGGCCATTGACTTTTTTGCCTGCCAGCACCCGGTCGAGGACGGTTCCAAAGGGATCCTCTCCTAAAATACCGATCACAATTGGAGAATCTGGCTGAGTGAAGGCGTTCGACGGCCACTGCACCAAATTCGCGAAATTGTAGATAAAGCCGGCTTTGATCAAGTATTCCGACGATACGGAGGAATCTTGGGCTTGGGCGTCAAGACCCAAGGTCGGCAATATCACCATCGCTATCGTGACCAACAGTCGCAACCGTCTCATTGTCGCCTTAACCGCATGGAAGCAATCGTCACTCTGCTGTGAGCACACTACAAACAACTCATTCAAATCTCCAGGTAACACTTCCGTAGAAGGTGCGTTTTACTTCGGTGGGAGAGGTGTTGATGAAGTCGGGCAGAAATTCCAAGTGCCGCTTATTCAGCAGATTTTGGCTACCAACCGAGAGTTCCCAGTCCTTCCTTGGCCTCCAGCCGAAATGAGTATCCAGAGAGTAGTAACTGGGTATATTGAGACCAGGAAGCCGATCCGTGTATCGAACATCGAAATCGTGTTCAAAATGCTTAGGAAGATCGATTGAGGACCTAACGTAGAACTGATGACGGGGGCTTACCAGTCCGGGATTGTCTGCGGTCGGATCCAGACTGTCTAGATCCTTCCGTATATCTATCTGGAGATAACTGTAGGAACTTAAAAGCCGCCATTTAGGAAGAACTCTCCAATCCGCAAAAAGCTCAGTGCCGTAAGTGCCGCCGCCCATCTTGTTCTCCGCAACGAAGGGAGCGACGATATGGACAGGAGTCGGGCTCGTTTCGAGGAAAGGCGTACCAGGCTCTGCTGTTCGAAGATGAGTGTAATGGTTATAAAATACTGCGATATCAGCCGAGAAATTACTGGTCACCTGCATGCGATAACCGGCTTCATACGCGAGAAGGTCTTCTGATTTGAACTGGCGGCTCCCATAAACCGATATTAGAGTTGGAAGCGGAGTTGGGTTCTGAGGAATTCCCGGAGGTATGGTCTCCGAATTCAGCCGTAGGCCCTCCTCGGTTAAGGCAGGGGTCCTTACTGCACGCGAGACGGCAGTCCAGACCGATTGGTTGCGGGTGATGGTCCAGAGTAACCTCGTATTCGGCTCAACTTCAAAACCCGTGAACCCATTATGCTCGAATTTGGAGCCGACCGTGATGCGCAAGCGTTTGTCCAGAAGACTGATCTCATCCTGCGCGAAGGCGCTAAATAGATTTAGTGTGAGGTGGCTTGGCTGCAGTGAAACGGTAGAGCTGGAGTCATTCCCATCGTGGCTCGAACGGTAACCGAGGCCCCATACAACTTCCTGTGACCCACTGGCGTGGAAAGTATGTTGGAAATCGATGTCGAAGATGTTTTCGTGATCTGTAAACAGCGAATTCTCGGTTATGCTCGTGCGGTCAAAGTACATCTGCAGAGAGGTTGACGAATTCGCGAACGAGTGATTCCAACGGCCCAGAAGGTTCCCTCCGCTAATGCTCCCGTTATTGGGAAAGGTGCTGGAATAGGGAGTGTCTAACGACGGAATAGTCAGAGTCTCACCGTAGCCACTACGGTGAATGTCTCCTTGCAGAGTCAGCGAATCGGCCCCTGCCGGTGTCCAGTCCGTACGAAAACCGCCGCGAAGTGCATCCCAGTTGTCGTAAGCACTCCTCCCTGTGGAGGGGTCAATTGATTCCGCAACATTGAAGTACTTGGCATAGGCTCTGTAGTAGGTATTCTTTCTTACCCTGCCACCGTAGCGGGCGCTACCGGAGCCTAACATTTCTGTTCCTCCGCCAGCTGAGGCCAGCGCTGACTGAGTGGATTCTGCCGGCTTGGTGATAATGTTAATGACGCCATTGACAGCGTTGGCTCCCCACAGGGTCGCTCCCGGACCGCGGATCACTTCTATCCGCTCTACGTCCTCGAGCATCACGTCTTGAATATTCCAGTAGACTCCAGAAAATAGAGGTGTGTACACGCTCCGGCCGTCAATGAGTACCAATAGCTTGTTGGCGAAGCGACCATTGAATCCCCGTGAAGTGATGGCCCACTTGTTCTCGTCAATGCGTGCAACCTGCAGACCAGGAACCATTCGCAACGCTTCCGGAATGCTGGTGGCGCCCGAGCGTCGGATGTCCTCCTGCGTTATCACAAAAATGGCCGCGGCAGCGTCTGCCAGCTTCTGGGATCTCTTTGAGACCGACGTGACCTGTACGTTCATCAAGTCTTCGACGCTCATGGCGGTTACATCGGGCAAGCTCTGCGCCGACGCGGCGGCCGCAGACGAAAGCACAAGCGCTATGAGCAATAGGGCTCGAATGGTATAGGCTGTCGAGGCCGCTTTTCGGGGGTGAATGGTCAGCATATCTATCTTCCTTCTCGAAGGGGACGAAGGCGGGCTCGTATTCTCGACGCCGTAGGACCCCTCCCGTTTTGTTCAATCCGCATGCACAATTGACGTTGCATCTTGCTCAGGCTAGTTAACCGACCGCTCACAGGGGCTTAACCCCCGTGACCGTAAACACGTTGGAATAAGTAAGCGTGTCTGGCCGGCGTAGATACTCAAGGAATCGCTGCGCCTGCTCTTTGGCCGCATCCTCGTCCCCTAGGATCCGAGCGATGCGGGGAACTGCAATCTCTAGCTTTAATTCCCATTGCCTCAGAATCGTGCTATCGATCTCCCCGGCAATTAGGTGGTAACACTCAACCTGAACCTCAATGTTTTTGAGGCCTGCATTATGTGCCAGCGAGAAAAGCTTGCGACCAACAAACGGATCGAAACCCGTGCTTGCTAAGCCCGCTACCACTCTTTCGACCGCGCGTTGCACGACAGCGTCTTCGGGATAGTTCCATAGCAGTTGACCATCAAGGTCCTGAAGGAGTACGGACCCCCCGGGCCGGCAAACTCGAACCATTTCCGCAGCGGCTTGTTCCTTGTCGTGGAGGTATTCGAATAACATGCGCGAGTAAACCAGATCGAAGCTGTCCGATGGGAATTCGATCGCGTGTGCATCTCCCTGAACAAGCTTCACCCGCGAACCCGCGGGATTCTGTCGGTTCGCTTCTTGGATACGCTCTGCGCTGATGTCTATTCCGGTTCCTGTAATCGAGGAATTCAGCGCGCAGACTTCCCGCAAAATCACTCCCGGCCCACAGCCCACTGAAAGAATTTCCGCCCCGGGTGGCACACGATGGGCTAAGTATTTGCGAACCCAAGCCTTGGGGTCGACTTTCATTTCGAGGCGCATCGCCTCGCGTGGGTCTTCCATGATGTAGGGAGTTGGAGAGGCGGTATTCATCTCGACTCCGAGGCAGCACGACTGAGTTGCATTTCCTGCTTCTCAGCGCGGGCTAGGATTCTCGAATAGAAACCCTCGACGTGCTGATAGAAGCTATGATGTCCGGCTTTAAGCCAGATCCCCTGACAATAGTGGCGCAGGAACGAGGCACCCAAGCCGAGCAGGGCTTCAGTAGCCATCTCGTCGGCGATCAGCGGAATCTCATCGAGCTCGAAGTCCTGATAGGCTGCAGACGAGGCGCTCAGAAGAGAAGCTACGGTGTCCGGAACCTCCGACGCAGGAAGAGTTGGATGAAGTAACAAATCGCAACGATTTTCCAGATAGCTGAAATTAATCCCCAAGGGACCGCGGTAGGCGATCGCTGCTCCCACCGGATCTCTCCTCGATCCCTTGTACGCCAGCCACACAGAGCGAGTGCGTCGCAGGCCGACCGAACGGTACATCTCATCAACCGACCGAAGCTCAACGTCTCCCAACAAATCCTCGCCGGTAATGTACACACTGCCTCGTGTCGCGGACCCAATGGCAGAGAGCGCTTGTTTTTGAGTGGAATCGTAAGATTCTGCATGTATCTTGCCGTTCAAGCGAAGCGACAAGCTCCTCGGTAATGCGAAATAGCTGTGACGCTGGACCGAACAGAGAGATTCCCCGATGGTCTGCACCATAGAACCGAACACTCGCGCTGGAAAGCGGTTCTCGGGGCGGAACCAGTTCTGGGCGTCGTCAACTCCGCTTAGAATTTTTCCCGCTGCCGCAGCAAGCATTACTGCGCGGGATGCAAAGGGATTGTTATCGCTAACCAGATGCTGTGGCATCCAGCCGTGGGGTGCCGTTCGCCAGACCGCCAGCGAAGCAAGGCCTTTTTTCTCGTCACCAGCAGTAAGAACGTAGAGCAGAGAGTCCCCGGCACGCAGCATCCGTCGCCAGTTATCCCGCACAAGCCCCAGATGCGGACGGAGGCGGGCACCCTTTTCTGGATAAAGGAATCCTGTCCGTTCATAGAGAGCAAAGACCTGTTCGACGGACAGAGCATTGACTTCGACGCCATAAGTGGCGTACAGGCTTGCCAGTTGTGGCAAGCTGTCCAACGTTCGCCGATCCTGCGCGTCTAACGACATTTTGCCTCCGGTACACGCTGGTAACCGCGAGTACGTTACGCACGTCTGGCTGTAGGGAGAGTCGACGACAGACAGCGATGCATTGCTCAAGGGCGAGGCTCGGCGCCCTTGAGTCCATCGGATTAAGTTCGCTTCATGTTGGCAAAGGGATCCTTGCCCGACAAGTTACGAACGTAAGTGAAAATTGACCAATATGGAGAACGAACAAGATTGGGAAAACAGCGTCAACAGCAACGCCGGCGATTCAATTAACGAGTTCCTGGTCCAGAGTTAGGCACGTATTTGCATCCTCGCCTGCTGACTTCGACCCCGCGCGGAAGGAATCTCCGTGGGGTGTATCTCCGGCGCGACGACCGTGCGGTGAGGTTCTATCGGAACGCACTCGGCGTCCGCCTGAAGTTCGAGTTCCCGAATGGAGCGGATTTGTAACTGGCGAAATGACTCTTGCCCCACTCCGCGTAGGCTGATGACGGGGATGACGAATAAAATCGCCAGACAGAGGCTGAGGATCTGGCTCTGCAGAGCCTGTACAGCCGAAACCAGCGCCCCCACTCCGGCGGAAATGCCGACCGCTGCGGTGAGCACGTAGTCAATGATGAGCGTAGCCGCAGCCAGAAGCCCACGGCCTTCACCCAGATTTTCGGTGGCGACCGTATATGACCCATCTCCTTGCGGATAGGCAGAGATGGTCTCTCGCTAGGAAAAATGGACGATGCCAAGCAGGACAACGATGCCGATCGTAATCGGCCAGACGTAAGCCGCTCCGGCCATGCCCAACGGAATCAGCAGAGTCAGAGCGGCTTCCGGGCCATAGGCCGCCGAACTTAGCGCATCCAGGCCAAAGATGGGAATAACCTTCAGCGGGCCGATTCGTTCCGCCTTCTCCTCTTCGCTTGCCAGCGGCCGGCCAAACAGAGTGTCGACGATGCTCACGGATCTTCGTCGGAACCACTGTCAGAGCAACGAATGCCTAACGATCAGGGATCTAGAATATTATAACGAGCGTTGTAGAAGAAGCACTAGCGTTTTATAGGCACATCTACTCCGCGCTCGTCACAGGACTTTGAACTGTGACATGAGCGATCGAATGCTTACGATTAAGAAGCCATAGTGCCCGAGATGGCGAGCACCCAACGCGCCCAGAATTTCGATGACCAGGAAAGTAAATCCAAAATTGAGGGCCTTCTTCAAAGAAACCGGAGATACCAGATGAAGTTCCGCCGTGGCCTAGGTTTCCACCCGGCGGCGCGGTCACAGATGGAAAGCCATGCCCTGCAATGTGAGTGGTCTACTTTCGCATCTGATTGTTTCTTATCTGAAAAGAACACCTTCTGGATAAGCTGCGTCTGAAATCTCCGGATAGCGCGGCAGTCCCGATAAAGGAAGCGTAAACTGTTCCCGATGAGCGCCGGGTCAAAGCAAAATTAAGGTTTGCACGCCACAAACGATCTAGCTGCTGATTCGGGGTGACTTAAAGGGCTCTCCCAAGCCCGGCACAGGAGATCTTCGTATGATCCCTGCAAGCGCGGCTCTAGCTGGCTCCTACGACTACAGCGAAGTGGCGCGCTCGGTAGTGATAGCCATCGTCGCATCCTATGCCGCTCTCGACTTGGCGGGACGCGTAACCGCCGCACGCAGCCGGGTTCGCTTCGCTTGGTTGAGCTGTGGCGCTATTGCGATGGGCATCGGCATCTGGGCGATGCACTTCAAGGGGATGCTGGCCTTCCATCTGCCGGTACCCGTCAAGTATCACTGGCCGACAGTTCTGGCCTCACTCCTGGTGGCCGTGCTCGCGTCCGCAGTCGCACTGTATGTGGCGAGCCGCCACAAAATGGATCCCGTTGAGGCCTTGACCGGCAGCATACTTATGGGCGCGGGCATCGCCGGTATGCACTACATCGGCATGGCCGCAATGAGATTACCGGCCAGTACCCAGTACTCCCCCCTTCTAGTGACGTGTTCCATCTTGCTCGCAATCTTGTTTTCTCTAATCGCGTTGCTGATGGCGTTCGATCTACGGGAGGAGACCAGATGGAGTGTTCCGCGGAGGCTGGGCAGCGCCACTGTGATGGGAGTCGCTGTCTCCGCGATGCATTACACCGGAATGGCTGCCGCAAGTTTCATCCCCGCTTCGCCTCCGGACCTTTCCCACGCCGTGAGCATCCCCCCCGTTGGCAACTCTGCGGTTGTCATTGCTGCCTTGATCGTGCTTTTGGCGGCCGTCACAACATCATCTGTAGACCGGCGCCAAAGTGAAGACCGGCTCCGGCTTGTAATCGACACGCTTCCCGCTATGGTGTGGAGCAAATCGCCCGACGGCTCCGCCGATTTCTTGAATCAGCGTTTCCGGGAGTTCACGGGCCTCTCCGTGGAGGATGGATTGGGCTGGGGCTGGATGAAGAATGCAGTTCATCCTGAAGATCGCGCACAGGAAGAATGGCGGACAGCCTTTGCGGCGGGGCAGCCGTTCGAGAAGGAGGCGCGCCTCAGGCGAGCGGACGGGACCTACCGATGGTTCCTGCTTCGCGCTGTGCCACAGCGTGATGAGCAGGGAAGAGTCGTCAAATGGTATGGAACAACTACCGACATCGATGACCGGAAGCGCGCCGAAGATGAATTGCGTCAGGCACAAGAAGATCTTGCCCGCGTCACCCGTGTAGTTGCGATGGGAGAACTGGCGTCGGCAATCGCTCACGAGGTTAACCAACCGCTCACTGCAATCGTCACCAACGGCAATTTCTGCTTGCGCCGGCTCGACGGTGCGACCTGGAAACCGGATGAATTACGGGCGCCAATTGAGGAAATTGTGAACGACGGCACTCGCGCAAGCGCCGTCATTTCGCGGATTCGTGGCTTACTGATGAAAGAGTCTCCAACCAGGACGGAACTGGACATCAACCAGATCATTCAAGAGGTAAACATTCTCCTGCGCAATGAGTTCACGCGAAACCGTGTCTCCTTACGTATCGAGCTGGAACCTGATCTGCCACGCGTGCCCGGCGACCCGGTGCAGTTGCAACAGGTATTGATTAACCTGATCATGAACGCCATTGAAGCAAGTTCTTCGACAAACGGGACGCCGAAAATTCTGATCCGGTCGGCAAGGAACCGAGATGGTGTTTTGGTTCAGGTTCAAGATTCTGGGCCAGGAATCGAGCCGGCGCTGGTAAACCGCATCTTCGAGCCATTCTTCACCACGAAACCCAAAGGCATCGGAATGGGGCTCTCGATCAGCTATTCCATAATAGAGTCCCATGGTGGGCAGCTGTCCCTCGAATCAGCTTCCCAGGGTGCGCTGTTCCAGTTTACTCTGCCCGCCAATGGCGCTGGTGTCTCATGAGCGAACCCGAGTCCATCGTCTTCGTCGTCGATGACGATCCCTCGGTGCGGAGCGCAATCAAGCGCCTTATCGGCTCCATGGGTCTGCAAGTCGAACTGTTCGGGTCTGCGCAGGAGTTCCTCGCAAGCAAGCTTCCGAACCTGCCCAGTTGCCTCGTCCTCGATATCAGGTTGCCGGGAATCAGCGGCCTCAACTTGCAGCGCCAGCTGGCCCATGCCAATATTCAGATTCCCATCATTTTCATCACCGCGCACGGCGACATCACGATGACGGTACGGGCCATGAAGGCGGGAGCCGTAGAGTTTCTCACCAAGCCATTTCGCGATCAGGATCTCCTGGATGCGATCCAGCATGCTCTGGAAAGGGATCGTAATAGACGCCAACAAGAGGCAGAGCTTGCAGTACTGCGCGATCGCTTCGACTCGCTCAGCCCTCGGGAGCGAGAGGTCGTTGCCTTGGTCGTCTCAGGCATGCTCAACAAGCAGATCGCGGCTCAGATTGGAGCCGCAGAAAACACAGTAAAGGTTCATCGCAGCCGCGCTATGGAGAAGATGAATGCAACCTCTCTGGCCGACTTGATCAAGATGATTCTAAGACTCCAGGTTCCTCCCATTGAGCCGGTAAACTAAAGCAGTACAGGTATTGTTCCTTCTGTTACCCCACGATTGCCAAAACCAACTCCCTGTTCCTTGTTATGTGGTGCATCCTAGAGCATTGAGAACACTCCGGAGGTCGCGGAGTTCTCTGACCGAACAACTAATTGTCAGGATGGCAAAAAGCTAAAATTGGAATGGCAGTCCAAAGAGCAGTTGCGATTGTTGCTCGACTCCACTGCGGAGGCGATTTACACCATTGATGTTGATGGAGTTTGCACCTTCTGCAATACTGCGTGTCTTCGATTACTGAGTTACCGTCACGACTCGGAACTACTCGGAAAGAACATGCATCGACTGATGCATCACACCCGGCCGGATGGGCGCGCTTACCCCGAGGAGGAATGCAAGATCTTCCAGGCTTTCCGGCAGGGGAATGGTACGCATGTGGCCGACGAAGTTTTCTGGCGCGCGGACGGCACTAGCTTCCCCGCTGAGTACTGGTCCTATCCAGTACGTCACAATAGCCGCGTTGTAGGCAGCGTCGTCACCTTTTTCGATATTACTGAGCGCAAGAAATCCGAGGAAGCCCTTAGACGATCTGAGTCGGAGTATCGCTCAACCATTGAAGACGCGCCCTACGGTATATATCGGGTTGACCGGAATGGCCACCTAACAACGGCGAACCCGGCGTTAGTCGAGATGTTGGGCTACCAGTCTCAGGAGGAGTTATTGAGAGTCAACGCAGCCACCGGCATGTTCTTGGATCCAACCGAGCGCCGTCGCTCAATTGCCCTTTACGAATCAGAAGGTCCCGCCGCTCGCTACGAAACCACATGGAAGCGCAAAGATGGGGTGAGGATCACGGTACGACTAGCTGGCCGGAAACTGGGACGCGAGCAGGAGGGCGCGAGCGGGTTCGAAGTCTTTGTCGAGGACATCACCGAGCGACGATCCTTGAGAAAGCAGTTTGAGCACGCGCAAAAAATGGAGGCGGTTGGCCGCTTGGCGGGCGGTGTAGCACATGATTTTAACAACCTGCTCATGGTTATCAGCGGTTACGCACAGCTTCTGGACGAATCCTCTACAAACCCTAAAAAGATACTTGAATATGCCACCCACATCCAAGATGCCAGCTCCAAAGCTGCCACCGTGACTCGCCAACTGTTGGCTTTCAGTCGGAGACAGGTGCTTGAACCAACAGTCCTCGATCTTAACTACGTAGTGAATGATTTGGCGAAACTGTTGCCTCGTTTGCTGGGGGAAGATATCGAAACGGTGCTGCGGCTCGAACCTCAGGTCGGTACAGTGCGCGCTGATCGAGGTCAGATGGAGCAGGTCATCATGAACCTGGCGGTCAACGCACGGGATGCCATGCCACAAGGTGGGTGTCTCACTATCGCGACCAGCAACGTGACATTGGACGCCTCTTACTATCAAGGGGTCGTAGTCCCACCGGGGCAATACGTTCTGTTGGCGGTCAGCGATACCGGCACCGGCATGGACGCCGAGACTCAGGTTCATATCTTCGAACCATTCTTTACGACCAAAGAAGCAGGAAAAGGCACGGGGTTGGGTCTTGCGACGGTTTACGGAATTGTGAAGCAAAGCCAGGGATTTATCTGGGTTTACAGCGAACCTGCCCAAGGCAGCATTTTCAAGATATATCTTCCCCGTTTCGCCGCTGCTGCAGATTCGGACGAGAGCCTCCCATTGGCCCAGGTGCCATCTGCAGGGACTGAGACAATTCTCTTGGTGGAGGATGAAGCCGCTCTTCGCAACGTCTGTCGATTGTACTTGGAATCCAAGGGCTACACCGTACTCGATGCCGGGAATGCAAAAGAAGCGATAAAGATTTGCCGGAGCCACGATCACGCGATTCACGTTTTAATCACAGACATCGTGATGCCTGGCTTGGGAGGGTTGGAACTGGCCAAATCCGCGCTGGAAATGCGGCCAGCGCTTTCCGTCATTTTTGTGTCCGGATACCCTGATCGCCCGTTGGAGCGCCAAGACATCGGCTTCGGAAAATTCCTGCAAAAACCATATAGTTTCGACGGCTTGGCTCGTACCGTCAGATCACTATTAGATAAGAATCGAGAAATACTTCTTATCGACGACAGCAAATTCATGCGAATCGCAGTTCAAAGGGCGCTTGCCGGTGCGGGATACACCGTCCACACCGCCCACAACGGCGAGGCGGGTCTACGTGCAGCGCGTAAGACAATACCTGATCTGATTGTCTTGGATCTCGTGTTACCGACAATCTCAGGCCTCGACGTAATTAAGGCGCTGAAACGGGATGCCACAACAAAGAGTATTCCCGTGGTCGTCCTTGCTGCATTTTCAGAGTCGACCAAAGAGGAGGCTTTCAATGCGGGTGCCACAGCTTGCGTGGAAAAGTCGGACAAACTATTGGAAAACGATTCTGCAGCTTTGATTCACACCGTCGCGCAGGTTGTCGGCACCGCGAAGGCATCAAGAGGATAAGAATCTTCCAAGACAAACGTGCGAACGCGGAGTCTGTGCTTCGATTTCCGGCCTTGGAGCGACGCCCGGGGTTACGCTAATCTGCGTAATATCGCTCAACTGGGAAATGCGTTCGTTCGCATCACCAAGGGTGCCACAACCCTAGAGCCTAAGAAGCTGGGCATCCGCCTCGGGAACTGGTTGACGGCAGAGCAAGCCACGGGCCTGTGGCAAGCATTCGACAGTTACCTCCTGTAAGGAAAACGCAACCGAGCCTTGCCTGTTCCGACGGCAATACCGGCCAGCGCTCTTTTTTGCGCCGGGCTCGCCGTCTGCGAATCCGTGGCCGCCGATCACAATTGCAACCAGACTCGCAACTTTCGCGATATTGCCAGTTAAAGAGGACTTGGATGGCATTAAAGCCGGTGTCGAAGGGACTTCCTTGAGCATGAGCTGCGAGGGGAGTCAACACGAGAAGTGAGAGCACCAACAGCTCCGACTTTGCGAGCCTTGAAGAGGCCGCTAACCGAATGGGCAGGGGAAGTTTGATACGAGCCAAATGCGCCGTGAGACGCTCAGCAGTGACCGTTAGGAGCTGCTGCTTTTGGTTGACCGTAGCGCTGGAGAAAGGTGATGTGCAATGACTCCTCGTCGGCACGTTATTCTGCCCGCTCATAAGGCCGCAATCTAAGGCGCATCGGCTTTGTATGGCCCGTGACTCGTGACGGTGGAACTGAGGGTACTCTCTAGGTAATGGGCCAAACCTAAAGCGCAAGGATCGTTCGAGACGGCGGGGATGCCTTCGCCAGCGCGATTAGCAAATCTCGCTATTTTCGATTATCATAGATTATGAAAATAGCGCGGAAAGCTATTTTCGACCCTAAAAAAGGCGGATGTGCACAGCGCTGCCAACATTCCCGGCCAGAAAGTATCGCAGGGCAGTTATTCAGCCTATGTGCCAGCGCCCCTGCCTCCTGAACTGAACTGGACGTCGCGGTTGATTGGGGCACTCTCGGATGCTGACCGGCTAGTCGGAAGATTAGCGGGCGAGGGTGGTCGGCTTCCCAATCCTCATATTTTGATCCGGCCCTTCGTACAGCGTGAAGCCGTTCTATCGAGCAAGATTGAAGGCACACAGGCCACGCTGGGTGAGCTGCTTGCCGCTGAGGCGGGAGCGATCGTGGATCGAAGTCCCGAGGATCTTCGGGAAGTTGGCAATTACGTAGTCGCTCTTGAGCACGGAATCTCGCGCCTCAAGAAACGCCCCCTTTGCGTTTGGCTTACCCGCGAGTTGCACGAAAAACTCATGATGGGCGTTCAGGGGCACCAGGCAGCGCCCGGACGTTTTCGCAAGATTCAGAATTGGATTGGCAAGCCTGGCAGCACGATCGCAACTGCTTCCTACATCCCACCCCCGCCGGGAGAAGTCGAGCCGTGTCTTGCGGACTGGGAAAAGTTTCTCCATGAATCGAGCCTCCCTCCGTTGGTGACCATAGCTCTGGCCCATTATCAATTCGAAGCCATTCACCCGTTCCTTGATGGCAATGGCCGAGTCGGACGCCTGCTCATAACCTTGTTCCTGATCGAGCGCCAGATCCTCCCGACACCTCTGCTCTACTTGTCGGCGTTCTTTGAAGCATCAAGGCGAGACTACTACGACGGTTTGCGCGGGATTAGCGAACGTGGGGCATGGAACGATTGGTTGGAGTATTTCCTGCTGGGAGTCGCTCGCATGTCTGAAGATGCTTTGAGTCGAGCCATGCGCATCAACGGACTACTGGCCGAGTGGCAGAAGAAAGTCTCCGGAGAATCAAGCAACAACCCGTTACGTGTAGTCGAACTCTTGGGGGCAAATCCGTTCATTACTACAAGAGGAGTGACGGACAAATTGGCGATCGCGTTTACAACCGCGCAGCGCGCCATCGAACGACTAGAACGTGCGAGTATCGTAAAACGGGTAGGCGATGCGAAGCGCGACCGAGTCTATTGCGCGACAGCTCTCCTGGATATCCTCGAAGAGCCAGCCCGCCTCAAGCCAGCCGACAACAAGTAGCCCCGAGTGCAGATGCTAAGACGCCGGCCTCTTTCCGCAGCGTCAACCTTCTCCGAAAGGAGGAGATTGCTTCCCGATCTCGTGTCGAGCAGCCGTTGGCATAGCCAGCTCTCATCTACCGTAAAGATCTCTGTTTCGCACACGATTACCGATCGTTCGATGACGTTCCTCAGTTCGCGTATGTTTCCGGGCCAAGGGTACGACTGGAGCAACTGAAATGTGTCGGGCTTTGTACACATTTGCGGGGCCTCCCTACGCACGAAACCCCCTGACCGCGAGGAAAAAGAGTCAGACAACGTCCGTCCATTTGTCCGAAATTTGTAAAAGGGCTGACATGACAACGCGCAAAAGCATGAGGCTCAATAAAGGGAGTGTCTTGGACCTAGTATTCGCGGTCCCAAAGCACGCGAGGAGTCGACGCGACGTCGCCTTCTCCACGGTAATCCAGAATGCGTGATGTCAACGTGTGAGGGCCAACAATACGCACGTCAGCTACGGCTTCCATACTGGTCTGCAGCCAAGTTCCCTCCATTTCGGCAAAGAGAAGCTTCACCCGAACTCTTCTTAGCCACCAGGACGGGGTTTTTGCAACCTCCCCCTCAATCTGGCGGACGAAAAACGAACGCTTATCTATCCAAGCTTTTCCCACAATCAGCTCGTTCTCTTTTCGCTTCGGCTTCAGTCCTAAAATATAACAGGGCTGGCCATCCAGAACCGCTTCGCCGACGTAGGTGAAATCGTAGTTGTTCCTGCGCAGAGCGATTCGGGCTTGATTTCCGCCAGACGTCGCTTCTACCTCGTGGTCTAGGACATCCCGAACAACGTGCTGGCCTCTGTAGCTCCCCGACGCCCTCTGGATCCTATAATCCGCCCTGGCGGGTGGTTTGAAGTTTACTTCCGCCACCACTTCGGAATTTGCTTTCGAATCGTTCGCGCCGAGTAGACGATACTCGCGAATTACCTGGTAAGAAAACTGCGCCGCTTGCGTCTTTTCGAGGCCCTCAACAATCGAGTTGAGGGGCAGGTTCCCTGAGGGGATATTCCCCTGAGCGACTGCGAAGCAGCAGAACAGCGCGATCGATGCCCCTGTCGTCAGCCAGCGTTTCATAGCCCGCACCATCATTTCCCGGTTCTTGGATGCACAGAGCACGTGCTGAGCCAAACAAACTGCGGGGCCGATAGTGAATTTCTTCACGAGGACTTGGGTAACTGTGCAATTTGTACGTCCAGGCCGGAGATTTTCGCCTACCGCGAATACGGTATCTGAAGGGCAGGCCACCATAGATGTTTCAACAGTTCTGCCGCAACCTCCTGTTGCCAAGGTCCTCGCGAACATTGTCCGTGGCCATTTCTACGATCCACAGCACGAAATCATTGGCTCACCTGACGGGCTCCGATTAATCCTTGATGGCTCATGGTGCATCGTGATTTCAAAAACACTACTGGATTGCTGCTGGGCCGTCCGCCAACTGGGCGTGTTGACCCGGACGAACGTTTATTTGGTAGTCTTGCTGAGGTCCTTGCTCGAACCGGAGGCGTGGTGGCCAGCATTGATTTTCAATTTCGTCCGTCGATCTTTCTGGATTTGGCGAGATTCGTTCTACAAAGCCAGCCAATCTGCCCGCCACCTTCGCTGTCGATTGGTCCAGTCCAGTTGGCCATTGACCATTTTGAGTTCGGCCCAGGCGAGATTCGGCACAATGTTCCGGAGTCGTTTGCGATCTACGACAAAGTCGATAACACATCGACTGCTGTCGAAGGATTCCAAACCCAACTGGCACAGCAGGTCATTGTCTACCTAACAACCGTCAATGACGTAATGCTGCACCCGAACGACGCACCGGCAATCATTCTGGCGTTTCCGTTCTCCATCCTTTTCGATATCGATTTTTACCCCCGGCATGGAAATCAAGGTGAGCCTGATCCCGATGCCGGAGATTGTTACCTGAATTTCACGCTGAAGAGCGTGACTCCATTGCTTCAGCCGTTCATTCCGCCAAATTTCGATCCGAAGAATATACCCTTTCCAGTCGCCGTCAAAGATTTGCTCATCAAGCTGACCGACCTGGTCGGCGCGCAGTTTCCACGCCCGGCCCTGTCTCTCAAGAAAATTGTGGGTCTGATTCCGCACGCGGACACCGAACTTTTAAACGTGGGCGTGAGCGTGGATACGCAAAATCAGTTGATCGATTTTCGGGTCGAAATCGGCGAAAGCACCATCGTCAACGCGTGGTCAAACTTCTTCAACGGATTTGTCGACGACCGGTTGCAAGGTGCCGAATGGGCTCTTTTTGGTGAAAAGGATTACCTGACGCAAACGCTTTGGCTGCTGGTATCCGATGCGATCGACGCCTATCAACCGGACAATCCGTCCTTGTTTGTCAATTGCACTTATTCCAATGCCGTCGCCTCCATCGCAACATTTACAGTGACGGTCGAGGGCGTCTACGATCTTCCGGCGTCGATACAAGTCGATGGCAAGGTGAGCATTCCGATCGAGCTCTCCATTCCAGTGGAGGATTTGCTGCAGGGAGACATCTACATACCCGACCTGAAAGAACTGGCGCAGTCCTTCGCGGCGCCGTGGACTAGCCATCTATGACCTGCGTGATCCGTCACAACCAATGCATGAATTCTCTGCCTGTGCGCACATGGAGATCCGCGAGTTGCGTCGCGAGAGTGGTGCGCCGGGCAACGAGTTTACGGCACTTCTGGAAGACGCCTCCGCTCACTCTTTCCGATTCAGTAACAAAGAACTGCAGGAAACAGCCCGTTATCCCGAGCCTCCATGGTTTGCCAACACAATGATCATTGGCGGTGTGGTAGTGGCAATCGGCTCCAGCGGCACCACGCTTCAAGTAAGCCGACTCGGCGCTTCCGCCACCCTATAGCCGTCCCCCGGGATTCACATCACCAATTCCGGCCCAAGTGGATACGCCGGTCATTCCGGCGATGCTACGCAAGATGTCCTCGTTCCCTCCCATGCCGCACCCCATGATCCACAGGAAGGAATCGGTATCAAAATACTGATCCAGTCCGTCAAATACACTCGCGTCACGGGATAGACTCTCCCTGGTGATGATGTCTGAACCTAGAATAAGGCCCAGATTATCGAATAAGGCCCAGGTTATCGTCAGTGCCGTGGCCGACTAGGTCCAGCCGAGCAAAATGCTGGCAGCCTGATCTGGAATAAATGGACGCGGGCTTGCAGCTTGTTCATCTATTCAATATCCTCAGCGTACCCGATAGGGTGGAACTCGTTCTAATGCTCGTCGGCTTCTGCCTGAGCGCAACTCTAAGCATTCTCTCGTGCAAGTATCGACCTAGGCTGACCGAACCATCTGCCCCTGCTCAACTGTTTGAATAGAGGCTCTCTTGTGCTCAACAAGAACGGCGACAGGCCCTCTCAAAACGCCCGTCGCCGTGGGGAGGGCTCCAAAGCCCTATGCGCTTTCGGCCCAAGCATATAGGCTGTCAAGCGCCAAACCAACCACCCCGCGCAATTTGTCCGTATTTCGTAACACTTTAAAGGTAGTAAACGGAGTTCGAAAAACGTTTGGGAAACTCTTCGCAAAGAGGGGGAGAAGGGATGCCACACGGATGGCTTCAGGAAGAGGACCGCATGAACCTGCGTGCATGGTTGCGCACAATGTGATAAGCAAACTAGCGGCGATTGTTGGCCGTTGTGATCTGCTCAACGAGAGGAACCAGAGCATCGAGTCCGCAAAACATATAGCCGCCATTCGCGAAATAGCAGAATCGACCATTAAGGAACTAACCGAGCATCAGAAGACGGTAGAAGCGGAGAAGCGAAAAGGTGGATAACCGTTCCTGGCAGAGGGTTTGAAGCGTGGAAACAGGATGAACGGCGACTGGCGTGGGCGATCCAACCTATCACCGTTCACCTGTGTGAAGCGGATGCATTACGCCCCAATCGACTCGCCAGCACAATACTGAGCTGGGCAGCGAAGGGCTTGCAGATCGCTAAGAATCGAACGGCGACAGGCCGTCTCTAATAACACCTATCGCCGTTGGCGTCTACTTGGTTGGAGAATTGGCGCGAATCGTACGCCAACCCGCTCGCCTTTGCAATGGCCTGGAGGTGCATTTAGAGCGCAACATGAGGGAACGGCGACAGGCCCTCTCAATTTCCCACAACCCATCGCCGTCCCCCTGTGAACCGCACGGTCATGCTCAGCCTGCCTTAACCGGCTGGCCCGCACAATGGCCCTGAAGTGGGTAGCACTGACTGGGACGATCTGCGGGCCGATGGCTCAGAAGGCTCGCCTATAGGCTTGTTAGCTTTTGGTATCGGATGTCGGATGAATGCCGATTGCCTTTGACTCATCGACACGAGCCTTTAAGGAATTAACCGAACATCAGCAGACGGTAGAAGCGGAGGAGCGAAAAGCCGGATAGCCAACCGCCGTACAGCCAACCGCCGTACAGCCAACCGCCGTACAGCCAACCGCCGTACAGCAGATAGGCTCAGAAGGGAACAGCTTAAAATCGAACCGCGACCGGGCCGTCTCTCACAACACCCGGTCGCCGTAGGAGGGCTTGCCTGTATGCAAACTTCTAACCACCAGGAAAGGCTTGCCAACGCAGCCTTCGGAGCCTTCGCCCGGTCCATGCGTTCCTTCATCACCGGATCACTCTCGCAGCGTTCAAGCATCTCGCGGATTGCTTGATTTGCGGGCTTCTCCTGCTACAGATGACTGGTCTGGTTGGCGTTTTCGTTTGCGCGTCCCCTTCACACTAGAACCGATCTGATGCCTTCCAGTCTTTGCGCATTCGAGAAGCATTGTTCCAGGTCAGTAAGGCAACGCGGCGATGCGGCTGCAAAAGGCCTGATTCACAGAAATGCCTCGCGAGGGATTATCGACCTTCGGGACCGGAATTATTGTAGAAATGGTCGTTATCGCTCGAGCAGACGCGGTTAGCGGACTATAGTAAACGTACCGGACGCCAAAAATGAGGATAGACGCATGCAACCGTTGAAGCTGCTTGTGGTAGAGGACAACATCGCAAGCTTAGAACTAATGACCGAGGTCTTCAGGTCACTAAAGGCCGAGGTGCGCCCCATCAGCGACAGCGAAAAAGCGGTCGGCGCGGTGAATAAGGAGAAGTTCGATGGAATTTTCCTAGACTTGGAAATGCCAAAGTTGAATGGTTTCGACTTGGCACGGCTTATCCGCAAATCGTCATGGAACAAATCGACTCCCATCGTCATCGTGACAGGGCGAGATGAGCGGCAGACTATGCAAGATGTGTTTGCGCTCGGAGCCACCTTCTTTCTTCAAAAACCTGTGGATAGACAGAAGCTTAGTGTCCTGTTCCGCAGCGTGAGCGGCGGGATGTTGGAAAATCGGCGCAAACATGTCCGCGTCCCAATCCAGGCTGATGTCTCTTGCACAGTGGGCTCTCGAACATTGCGCGGGGCATCTTGGAACCTCAGTCAGGGAGGAATGCAGGTGGAAGTGGCTGGCTTGAAACCCACGGATGCTGTCCGATTGTCATTCCAATTGCCAATCTCTGGGGAGATCATTGACGTGGCCGGTATTGTCGCGTGGGGCAATGAGCAGCGGCAAGGGATCCAATTCACGAACGTAGGTGCGCAGAGCCAGCAGTCGATTCGTCAATTTATAACCGCCGTGGAGAAGATGGAACCCTAGGTCGAACCCCCAAGGACTGGCCTAGGTAGCGCTGCCGGTTGCATCCCCAGCCCTTGCTTTCTTGGGAGATTGTCCCTCCTGGACCCGATCTGGGTTGGCGGCATGATTGCCTTGAGTGAGAACGCGGTCAAGCTCCGAGGCGAGGGAGGATGAGGTGACCGGTTTCGACAAGTAGCCATCAAAGCCCGAATTGAGGATCCGTTCCCGATCACCTCGCATGGCGTACGCGGTGATGGCCACTACCGGCAGCTTCGCCAGTCGAGGATTCTCGCGGATTCTCCGTATGACTGCAAATCCGTCCATTACCGGCATGCCAATATCAAGAAGCAGCAGTTCCGGCTGAGTCTGTTCAACGATTCGAAGAGCTTCTTGACCGTCGCATGCTTCAAGAACTGTATATTCACGCAATTCCAGCAACTCACGGAGCAGTTCTCGGTTAACAGCGTTGTCTTCGGCAATGAGGACTCTGATCATAGCCGTCCCGCCGATTTTGCCAGACCGCGCCCGCGAACTACTCGGCCAACTTCGGCGATGAGCTGCTCCTTCCAGGAGCCGTCCTTTTGCAGCAGGCCCTGTGTCTCACGGTTTAGAAGAGTAATCTCATCCTGGCTCAAGTTCTTGGCCGTCATTACGAGAATCGGTAGTTCCCTGAAGGCTGGTTCCTGTCGAACATGGCGAATGACTTGAAACCCGTCCATGCCCGGCATCAGCAGATCGAGCAGGATTGCGCCCACAACTTTGTTAGCCAGAACCTCCAAAGCTCGCGCACCGCTGCGGACCGCCTGAGTCTCGTATCCCGCAGAGCGCAAGGCCTCCTCCAGCAGTTCCAAAGCCTTGTGGTCATCGTCCACCAGCAGAATGGACGAATCGTCGTCAGCCGGCGACGGGACATGCCTGCGAATCGTATCCAGCAGAGCAGGCTTGAGAACCGGCTTGATGAGATAGTCCGTTGCACCCAGCGCGAAACCCACCTGCTTCTGATCCACGATGGAGAGGATGATGACAGGGATGTTAACCGTCACGGGGTTCTTGCGCAGCGCTGCCAAGGTTTCGAAGCCATTGCTGCCGGGCATCATGACGTCCAGGGTGATGACGTCGGGACGCAGGCGTTGAGCTTCTTTAAGAGCTCTGGCTCCTGACTCGGCCATTGCAACGCGGTATTGTGGCGCGAGGTAGCTGGCCAGGAGCTCACGGGCCGGCCCTTCATCATCAACAATCAGAACCAGTGGAGTGAGACGACCTGAAGCCATCGTAACGGAGGTTTTTGCTGGCTCTTCAACCGCGTGGCCTGCGGATCCTGGGTCGACGGCAAGAAGAGAGAAGGTAAACCGGCTGCCTTTTCCAAACTCGCTCTCGACTGAAATCTGGCCTCCTTGTTGCTCAACGAGCCGTTTGGTGATGGCCAGGCCCAACCCGGTGCCCTCCTGGGTGTCGCCGGCACTCCCCTCGACTTGCCGAAACTCTTCGAAGACCACCTTTTGATCTTCGGGCCGGATGCCTATCCCGGTATCGGTAACCGACACCCGGACGAAGTCCCAGTCGTCGACGCACTCGATGCTGATCCGTCCGCCCTTGGGCGTGAATTTGACCGCGTTGCTGAGCAGGTTGTAGAGGATCTGCTTAAAACGCACCCGATCTGCTTTAACCGGAGACTGGCTCTCCAAGTTCTCCTCAATTTGGATGTTCTTGGCCATTGCCAGCGGGGCGATCGTAGAGAGCACTTCCGGCAAGGCATCCTTCACAATAAACTCTTCGTTATGCAACTCCAGCTGCCCCGCCTCGATCTTGGAGAGATCCAGAATGTCATTGATCAACTGCAGCAGGTGAGTTGAGCCCTGCTTGATGTGATCAACGAATCGCTTCTGCTTGACGTTCAGCGCACCTGGAGTTCCTTCGGCCAGCAGGTCTGAAAAGCCCACAATCGCATTCAGCGGAGTCCGTAGTTCATGGCTCATGCTGGCGAGAAATTTGCTCTTCATCTGGGTAGCGCGCTCGACTTCGCGGTTGCGAAGCCCGAGCTCTTGATTGGTAGCAGCCAAGCTATCCATGATTTTGCGCTTTTCTGCTTCGTCCCGCTTCCTCTGCGTAACGTCAACCGCAACCACAACGCGCGCGGGTCGACCCAAAAAGGTTAGAGCGTAAGAGGTGTTCTCTGTGTCGATGACGGTTCCGTCCTTGAGTCGGTGCCGCCAGGCGCCGCTGCTCTCATTTCCGTCTCCCAGGGCTCGCACCGTCTCGAGCAGAGCCGGAATATCCTCGGGTGGGCGAATGTCCTTGAGGGTCATGGCCAGGAATTCGTCCCTGGAATAGCCGTACTTGCGCACCGCGGCGGCGTTCACGGCAAGAAAACGCAGGGTCTCCCGGTCAAAGACCCAGGTCGGATGTGGATTGTTATCAAACAGTTTGCGGTGCCTTTCTTCGCTCTCTCGGAGCAACGCTTCGGCCTGCTTGCGCTCGGTGATGTCACGAGCCACGGCATAGATCGCTTCTTGTTGGGACATGGAAACAGCATTCCACAACAGCCACTTGTAAGAACCGTCTTTGCACAAATAACGGTTTTCAAATGCAAAAGTGACTTTCCCCCCCTCCAGCCGGTCCCTTTCTACGATCGTCGCCGTGCGATCGTCCGGATGTATGAACTCCAGGTAGGGCTTTGCCAAAAGCTCGGTCGTGGTGAAGCCCAGTGTCTTCTCGAAGGAGGGGTTCAAGTTCTTGAAGAAACCGTCGAAGCCGGCGACACAGAACATGTCGACCGATAATTCCATGAAACGATTGCCGGTTTCCAGCTTGGAATAGAGCGAGCCCATGAAACCGTTTATTACTAAGCCAACCATAAAGGCGGCCAGCAGGGAGACAAACAGTACGGCGACGATGATCAGACCGTAGCTTTTCAGCCGGTCATCCATCGCTCCCAAATCGGAGCAGATGTACACGCTTCCGGTTGGTTTGCCCTGGAAGATGATCGAGCGCGACAGTCCTAGTTGCCCATCCTTGAACCAGTGGGTCTGTGTCTGACCCGAGGGAATAATGGGCAGGGGCCGAGCCTCGCCAGCATGATCGCGCCAGTATCCCGCGAAAGGCTGACCATCACGCGTGTAAATCTCAGCGTAGGTAAGATGACGGTTGGCATTCAACGCTGACAGCGTCTTCTCCGCGGATTGAGGATCGTTAAACAACAGCGCAGAGACGGTATTGTCTCCGATGATCTGGGCTTGGGCTGAGACATTGCCTATGAGCGCAGCACGAAAGCTGTACATGTCATAGGCGCAAAAGCCACCACTAGCCAGAAGCAAGGCCACAGCACTCACCAGCACGTTCATTAAGGTGAGTTTCTTCGAGATCGAATATTGCTGGTTTCTGGGCATCGGCTCAATCTCCAGGGTGGGGATTCTTTCTGACGACAGTCGCCACCTTGAGCAGCTCGGAACTGAGCGTCAGGCCCGCGCGCTGCGTTGCGGTCAGGTTGACCTCGAAACGGATTCGATTCTCTTCCGAGACAAACTGGATCATGCCACCACGCTGCGAGAACTGTGGGATGTCACTGACGGTCAGGACCGCGCTCTTATCTAACGCCTCAATGATTCTGTTAAGCCGGTTGGCCTCTGATGAGCTTATAAATAAGATCTGGCAGTCGCCCGACATCTGCGGACTGGAGATTCGCCGCGCGGCTAACCTCTGATTTCCTATCGTTTCGCCGGAAAGCGTCGCATCCAGGGCTTGTCCAAAAGGATCCTCGCCGAGAATGCAGATGGTAAAGGCGCTGGTCTGGCCGGTTGTGCCTTTTGCAGACCACTCGACGAAGCGGCCAAAGTTATAGAGATAGGCAGCTTCGACCTGATATTCACTCGGCTTCGTCTGCCCGAGGGCGCTTGACCCAGCGAAGAGCAGCCAAACCACAACGGCTATTGCGCGCTGCAGCAAGACGCCGCGATCAAACGACAACCCGCCATACTCTCTGGAGGAGGCAGCCTTGGGACTTTTGTGCTTCATGGGTGTTGCTTCGCTACCTCGCCCGTATTTCCGCGTGCTGATTGGAGGATCTACTGCGTGACCAGCGAAACTCAAAGTTGTCGGATCATGAGTTAATTGCGCTTCCCGTCTCCAGTCGTGCACTTGGAGCCGGAAGATCTCTTGCGGGGTCATTTCTCTCCGAATCGCCAGACGAGCTTCGCGTACGCGCTCCTCTTAACATCGACCGGCCCGCCGGGATCGCCTCCGTACTGAGCGAAATGTGGTTGCAACAGATTTTGACCGCCAACCGACAACTCCAGTTCTGGGTTGATATGCCAGCCGAATCTCGTGTCCATTGTTTGGTAGCTGCCAACGGTCTGGGCAGGCAGAGCGCTGACGTAACGATAAGTCTGGTCAAACTCCAGTCTTTTTGGCAGGTTCACGAAAGACTGAATCACCACCTGGTGGCGCGGGCTCGATCCTTGGTATCCCGAAACGCTGGTTGGATCATTGCTGCCGGGTTTGTTTTCCAATTTCATATCCAGATAGGAATACGAGGCTCTGAGTTCCCACCTTTTCACCGGCTTCCAATCGGGCGACAGTTCGAATCCCTTCGTCGTGCCCTTGATGCCATTGCTTGTAAGCAGTGGAAGGATCACATGTGCCGGCGAGGGTGACGTCTCGAGGAAAAACTTACCCACCTGAAAGCTATAAAGATCGTTGTAGTCGTTGTAAAACAACGCGACATCCACGTAACAGTGGGGCGTTACCAGCCTTCGATAGCCGGTCTCATAGGCGACTAATTCCTCCGACTGGAACTGAGGGTTCCCGCTGACGCGCAAGAAAACGGGCAGCGGCGTCACCGTCGCGAAGTCCGTGAGTTCAACGTTGGTGTCGAGGCGGGACGGAGTTCGAACCGCCCGGGTGACTGAGCCCCACAAAGACTCTCGGGCTGTGCGCTGCCACAGCAGACGCCCGCTTGGCTGCACCTCAAAACCGGTGTAGTTGTTATGTTCGAGTTTCGTTCCCACGGTTACTGCAAGTCGGTGATTGAAGAACTCAATCTCATCTTGCGCAAAACCGCTATAGATCAAGTCCGTCTGGTGTTGCGGAACGAAGTCGATCGTGGGAACGAGTTGTATGGCACTCGACGGGCTCACGCGCGCCCCTAGTCCCCAGAGAAAGTTTTGCCGACCTGCCAGGGTCAAATGGTCAAGGAAGTCGACGTCGAAGGTGTCCCGAGTTTCTCCGAATTCAGGCTCGAAATGGTTCGTGCGATCAAAGTAAGCCTGGAGCTGGAAGTCAGATCTCTCGTTCAGCACGCGCTTCCAGCGGCCCAGCAGATTTCCTCCCGTAAATTCCGCGGTGCCGTGGGCGTTGACCTGAGTGGGAGGAGAATACAGTGCGTACGTGGTCGCCTCGCCAGCGCCCTCACGGTAGATGTCACCCTGAAACGTGAAAGTATCATGAGTGTCCCCATCCCAGTCTGTCCGGAACCCGGCCTGGCCCATTCGCCACTCATCGAAGATTGGGCCGTCTGGGTGAAAGCCGGCCCCACGGACGAAGCCCAAGCCGTACATACGATAGTTGAAGCCCCGGCCGTTACCGCTCCCGTAGCGGACGGTACCGCTGCCTTGGTCAACATTACCGCCGCCCGCCGACACTATCGACCCGTGTGTATCCTTAGCGTTCTTGGTGATGATATTGATGACGCCATCGACGGCATTCGCTCCCCAAATGGTGCCGCCCGGCCCTCGAATCACTTCAATGCGTTCAATGTCCTCGAGTGGAGTAGCCTGCGCTTGCCAATAGACGCCTGCGAACAGCGGTGTATAAAGGCTCCGTCCATCGATCAGAACGAGGAGTTTGCTGGCTAACGCGGCTCCAAATCCGCGAATTCCCACCGACCAGTGATTGGAGTCGACCTGCGCCACCTCAACCCCCGGCGCCAGCCGCAAGAGTTCCGGAATACTTGTGGCACCAGACCGGCGGATATCGTCCTGGGTGATGACGAAAATAGCCGCAGGCGTCTTCCAAACTTCCTCCGGCCCTTTCGACGCTGTTGTTACTTCGACGTTGCCGAGTTCTGCCAGACTCAATTGTTTGAGAGGTTCGCCACTCGCCCGATCTTCTTGTGGAGCGGCGAAGCTCAGATTGACCACTCCCGCGAGCATGAACACGACGATCAGAGCGGCGCGGTGCCCGACTTTCAAAGCCGGTTGCACATCTGCGTGGGGCCTGACTCCAGTTGCGTCATGGCCGACACGAGACCGTGAAGTGTTCAAGATTGGCCTCATGTTTCGAAAACACTCCTAATTCTTAACCATTCGCACCCGCAGCCATGGCGCCACGAGAGAGGAAATCTGCTGTTCCGGTTCGGACCAGCCGCTCGAATTGATCGAAGATGCGCGGATCCCACCAGCCCTTGGACACTTCCTCTTTCATCGTTCCCAGCGCATCGGTGATGGAAAACGCCTTCTTATACGGTCTGTCGGTAGTCAGCGCGTCATAAACATCGACAATCTGCAGCACACGCGCCGTAACCGGGATAGCCTCTCCCCGAAGCCCATCGGGGTATCCCGAACCATCGAGTTTCTCGTGGTGGTGTCGAATGATTGGAAGTACAAAACGGAAAGACCTCAACGGGGCGCAAATGCGCTCGCCAACCACAGAATGCTCGCGAATAATTGTCCACTCGTCGGGAGTCAGGCGACCAGGCTTCAGCAGAATTGCATCGGGCACAGCAATCTTTCCAACGTCGTGCACAATTCCGGCTCGACGGAGTGCGGTAATATGATCCTCCGGGAGCCCTAACTGTTCACCGAGACAGGCCGAATACTCTGCTAGGCGTTCACAATGACCATGTGTGTAGGGATCTTTACCTTCAATGCTCCGCGCGAGCGAGAACAGGACCGACTCGGCCCGCTCCAGTTCGTCCGTGCGCTGTTTAAGCCTTAAGAGGGACCTTACTCGAGCGAGTAGCTCGGTTCTATCGACCGGACGGGTCAAAAAATCATCCGCTCCCGCCTTGATACCCTCGATCCGATCCTGTTTGTCAGACAGTGCCGTAATCAGAATTACCGGTATCAAGTAAGTGTCCGGATTGTTCTTGATCTTCTCGCAGCACTGAAAGCCGGTGAGGCGAGGCATGATTACATCGAGTAGCACCAGGTCAACTTGAGTTCTGGTCAACTCTTGAATGACATCTGTGCCGTCGGAAGCAGTGATGACTTTAAATCCCTGAGTTGTGAGCAGTTCCTCTAATAGGTCGCGATTCGCGGCTTGGTCGTCGGCGACTAGGATGGTGCCGGTGATAGGTTGGTGCGACTGATACAACATACATCTACTCCCCACAGACTGCGGTAAAGAGTGACACAGGGAGAGAGGTAACTCATAATTACCGAGGTCATGTCTCTGAGACTGTGTTCGGATTTCGTAACAGAAGTGAGGGTCCACCACCCCAGCCTCCATCAAGCGAACGTTCCCACAGGAGATGAGTGAGCAGATGGCATCTATGCCAACCCGGTCGCTCGCTTGAATATCGGCTTCCGGCTTGCCTTGGACGACCACGGCGCTTACATTGACTTTGGCCTTGACGCGACCGTTCGGTCGGACGGTCAGACGGTTCCTTTCGGGTCGATCACGCCCTCCAGCTGCCGTCTACCTAAAGCTCTTCGCTGCAGGACAGTTCCCCTTGATCACAATCGACTTGCCGATGATGGTTGTTTGCGGGCGAGTAGAAACCGGGGGTTTGGGCGTTTCCATGAGCGCAACCTTCTGAAAAAATACCGAGAAAATTGGATTCTACTCCGATGCAGACGAGTCCACCGCGCGGGGGGAAGTCAGGTGAGTTGGATCCAACTCCGTCAACCGCATGGTCCCGCGCGAAGCCGACTGAATACGTAGAAGAGGAATTACGGTTTCAACGACCGGGTCGGAACTTACTCGCTTTTGGACGCCAGGAGCCAGTCGAATATAGGCAGGAAAATGTTGAAGTTCTTTCGCGGTCTGACATGATGCAACAGGTGATGCGCCCTCCAGGCGGTGGGCACCCATCTTCCGTCGTGTATGCGCAAGTGGACCTCTATCCCCACTACGATGTAGGTCAGAAACGCGGCAGCGACACCTGTCAAAATCCGCAGGTGGAGCAGTTGATCGAGAACAACGAAAAGTAAGACGTTGGCGCTGAAGATGGCCGCCCAGAATCCGAATGTCATTGTGATGTGCTGGGGATCGGAGGGCGCAGCATGATGCAGGGTGTGACGCATGGCAGCAGGTTGGTACAGGCTAGGCCAATGCATAGCCCAGCGATGGTAGGCGTACTCGATCCAATTTGACCATACTAACCCGGCGAAGCAGCCCGCCAAGAATCTCATTTGACCACCATCACTTGCTCGCAGCCCTTGCGATAGGCGACGGCAAGGGTGCGGCAATGAGGGGGGCTAAGAGAGAGGTCACAGTTGACAAGACGAATGCTGGACGCGCATTCCAGAGGGATGTTCAGGGTAGGCAGGGAGGCTTTAGGTCGGGACCGGGAGGCACAGCCGGTCAGGGTGGCCATTAGCAGCACGCTGAACCAAGCCCGACCCCACATGACAGATGCCTCCGTAAGAAGGGAGGGCTTGTTGCCGGGACGGCGCGTCCAATGACCGTCCCGCGAAACTGCTCAGATGACTTTAGATTCGTGAGACGGCCAGGCAAATGGCCTTCCTGTGCCAATCCGCAACACTTTCAGGCTATTCGTGGGGCGGGCATTCGCACCCCGCGCGGATTGTGACCACGAATCGTTGGTCCGAACACGCGGTCCATTGAGCGTAGGCGTCAGGGAGGCACAGGAGTGAGGGATTGAGTCCGCAGCCAACGTCAACGTGGCGTAGGTGGTCTAACGGGATCTCAATGGCAAGAGTGCATCCGGGTCCGGCGTCCGGTAGTGCGAGCAAGAACGGCGATGGACTATCCTTCTCAGACCCCATCGCCGAATAGAATTGTTGACCTTGGCGTTCATTTTGCCTCAACGGCTCGCCTTGCACAATGGCCCTGCGGTGCACCGCGCGACGAGGTTCTACTGTTCTACTAGGTTGTGTGGACTGAAATTCTTCACCTTGTCAGTTCTGGGTCAGGTTCCGGCTACACCATTGCACCTCCGACCGAAACGGAAGGAACATAAAATCGGTTTCCAGTGGAAAGCGCATGGGGTAATATGTCGGCACCAATCATTCCCAAATAATCCTTAGGTCGCGCCCCCGAGGGTCTGCTTGCGTCCCCTTCGTCTGATATGCAAGGAGCCCTGGATGGGACGCGTCCGTCATTCCTGGCGAGAAGCCTGTGCATCAGCTTTAGCAGAGTCTGATCCCGGCAAGGTGCCCGGTCGAATTGAATCCGCAATTAACGCGATGGAAGGACGGTATGTCGAATGGCGAGCGATCCTGGAACACCGGCTGAACTGAAGGGCATTCAAAAAGCAATCTGCGCTCTTGAGCGCCTGATGAAGGAAGCACTTGGGAGGTATGGCGCGGTCCCTCCGGGAGCAACTGGGGGAGTTCAGACGCGACACTCCCAACGTGGCCACGGACCTCGGTCAAGTCAGACGCTTCTTCCTTGTTCTCCGGTCTTGACCGCTGTTCGGAGATCGGATTCAGGCGAGAACGAGGCGACCACTGCGCGATGCTTGCGAGAAATCTTTACCAGTTGTCTCTCATTAATGAAGACACCCAGGAGGTTACTTCCTTCGGTGTCGGTCAATCTTTTCGAGTTGGCTGCTGAGTGATGCTTCACCAGTGGGTGCATCTTTTCGAGCGCGGTCCGCTCTGTTGCGTGCGCGCTGGTAGGGTTACACCGAGGGGATGGGGACCGGTTCCTCGCCCTACTTCAGCGTTGCTAAATAGAATGCATTGTTCCCCGAGCGGAGATCCTTTCCATAGGAGAACACGACTCCGGTGCCGAATACGCGCAGCTTTGCCTGAAGACCGATGTCCCACAACCACTCGTGCGAACCTAGCGCTGCAGAAGAATCGGTGATCTTGCCTGTATCCAGGAATGGCCCAAGCTGCAGCCGCACGAGTCCATTCCCGTAGACGTTCTTGTCCGTCTCCCAATTGGAAAGGAAATAGTCGCGTCCCAGGGGAGCGCTGCCCTTGCGGCCGTCGCGAGTGCCGATATGTGCTCTCATCCACAGATCGTTGTCCCGCTCCAGACCCAGCATAAAGAGCTCGTCGAAGGGTACGGTTCCGAAGGTCTTACCCGCACGGAATTGTTGCTGCATCTCGTAATCATTCCCTTGTGCCTGGGGAAACCAATGCCACCACACTGAGCCTTGCACCTTCTCGAAGGATTCCTCTGGTTGAGACCACAGACGAGCTGCCTGCGATGAGATTCCTGCATCCACGGTGAACCTCCTCTCTGGCTTCCGCCAGAGCGTAGAGTCTAATTGGGCGATCTGTTTGAGTTGATAGCCTTTGGCCAGCAACGCAGGAGGTAACACGGTTCCAGCAACGACGCTGCGGAAATCGCGATGAGAGCCTTCCGCGCCCACCGACCAGTTCCATCGTCCGCTGGCAAACGACGCAAGGGTAAAGATCAGAGATTCGCGACGCAGATTCAAGCTTCCCAACTCCGGACCGGGTCCTTCGAACGAGTGGATGATGTCCCAGTTTTCGTTTCTCAGATCAGTCACAAGTTCGTAGCGATATTTCGCGTTGTGCTCGAAAGGGCTGGAAAATTGCGCAAAGACTCGCCGTTTCTGGGGGTCCCAGCGGAACAGGGACACGAAATTGATCGCTTCATGGCGAAAGTTGTAGAACTCGGGATTGACGCTAAGAAACGGCAGTCCGCGCAGCAACAAGAACAGTCCCTCCCATTTGTTGCGGCCGAACCCGTTGCGTTCCTGGCTCCTGAACAAAACATCAAACTTGTCATCTTCGCGGGTCTGGAGGTCGAATTGATAACGTGGGAAAATCCCCAAACCTCGGATGCGCATGTCCGTGGCCAAGAACTCCGATAATTGCAGCGTGCTCGCAGGCGAAAATGCGAACGCCCGATCGAGCAGTGTGGGCGCGACCTGGGGCGATGGATTCATCTGCACCTCCACAACCTGAGGCTTGCCCACACGGTTCCAATACTTCAGCGAAGCTCCCAGATTTCCCTGAAGGAAATAGACGGTTCCCAGGAAATCGTTCGCATAGGAGTCGTGCGGGGCCACCTTAAGCGCCTGCCGCAATCGACGAGCAGCTCGCGCATATTCCTTTTGCTTGAAGGCCAATCCTGCCAGTTCGATTGGGAACCGCGGATCTTTGGGCGCAACGTGAAGTCCGGCCTCAAATGCTTGCTCGGCGTCCTGCCATCGCTCCTGCCGCGCCAGGGCCGTGCCGTAGTAAAAACTCAAGTCGGCGGAGCGAGATCGCAATGGTGCCAGCAGCAGCACGATGTCCTGCCAGCGTTTCTGGGCTGCGAGCAGACTGACTTCTTCCGCCGAAGGGATTTCAGCGGGACCGGTCTGAGCGCTCAAGCGAAGGCAACTGCAGAGCAGGACACCTATAAGGCCCAACCTCAGCATTTCCAGGGAACGTTGCGTTCGACGCCTGCGGTCTGTGGCTCTCAACATTTGGATGGTAACAGCGTGCGCGAGCCGCCGGCTTTTGCGCGAGGTAACCGAAGCCGGAACTGAGAATGATCGAACCGAATAGTGAAGCCGAGTGCCGGCGTCAGCGTGAGCCAGACTTGGGGACAGCCAGCAGAGTCCAACGCCCGGCAGCTTGCCATTCCTTCTCGAGCCTGGAGCGGTCCTCCTTCAGCAGCTTGCGCTGGGCCGGATCGTTCAGGAGCACAAGCTGACGCTTCTCGTCCAGTCCGGCCACCACCACGTAGTGGAGAGGCAGCATCGAACCCGGCTTCAGCGCGACAATCAGAGGGCGGCCTTTTTCAAGGTGCTGCTTCAAATCCGCCCACTCTCCGGAAAAGGTGAAGGCAACATACCCATTCTGTTGGAAATACCGCTCCATGTCGGAGGCATAAATCCCGTGCGCCGCGTCCGAGTACAAGGCGCGCTGGATCTGCGCGACCTCGGCACTCGGATTCCCTGACCGGTCCTGTTGCTGTTGCCAGTACTGCATGACCATTGCAATACTGGACGCTCCGCAGCCGTCCTTATCCTGCTTCACAAACGGGACGTCGAGCCATACGCCAGGTGGGTCCGCGGCGAAAACCACGCCGCAGACCAATAAAATCACGGCAACTGTTACGGTCATGCCACGCAATGTGCACCTGTTTCAGCTATGAACCGCGACAATGATCAGAATGAGTGCGGCAATGGCTATCAGGATAATGATCAGATCGCGGTCGCTGAGATTGCCCGCAGCAAAGTCGGCCTGCGCCTTGTGCACCCGTGCAGCCAGTTGCGCCAGCTCAGCATCACTAAGGCTGGCCACCGCATTCTTCACCTGCTCCGGATCGGTATGAGCTGACTTCAACGCCTGCCGAGCCCTCTCCGAAGAGAAGAACTCCTTCAACGTCTCCAGATTCTGCTGCCTTACGCGGGAGGCGTCTACCGCTGCTTTTCTTAGTTCCGCGGGACTCACCACGTGTTCCGCAGCCTGCGCGCACAGGTTTTGTGGTATGGCAAAGATCCAAACAAGGACACTAGCCGTGACCGCCCGAAGGAACTGCTTTGGATCACAGTGCATCTCTCACGACCTCCTTAGGATTTGGCCAGATTCAGGAATTCTACACATTCCTGGCCCGAGATCGATAACTCCTGGCAGGGGGCACGGCCTAACCTCTGTGTTTTTCATCGGGCAGTGGCGCTGACCACGATTTCACTGGCAAGGAATTGAGCTTCCCGCTGGAAGCGCGCCACGCTGTCGCTCGAGTCCGGGCACTCGCAGCTTATGAGGAATTCCTCGCTCTCTGGAAAGACGCCGACGCGGACATCCCCCTCCTGAAAGAAGCCAAAGCCGAGTACGCGAAGTTGCAATAGCAGCTTCATCTGACCGATGAAGTACATCACTTCGTCAGGCCGATTTGTTCTGGTTTGGTTTTGACCTGGTGAGCACCTAACGATTGAGTTCTTAGGAAGAATAGGACCCACGCCTGTAACAATGTTTCCGAATTCTGGGTCCAATGACGGGTGATATTCCGAAACTCGCTGCGCATTGCTCGCGGTCAGCGCGCACAGGGTCATTTTCCGGATTGCCGAAAATTCTCCCAGAACGATTATGGTGCGGAGAGGTCTGCGAGCGCTTGCCCGTTACGGCAAAATGGGGAGAACCAGAGCCGAAGGCCGGGATTTGTCGTGGTAAATGATGTTGGTTGCTTTCACCATGTGCGTCGACCGCGCCTGATCCTCGCCCGTATTCAAGTTTCGATCAAATCGCGGGAAGTTGCTGCTGGAAACCTCGAGCCGTAGTTTGTGTCCGGGCAGGAAGACATTGCTCGTCGCCCACAGCTCCACGCTGATGTGATAAATCTCCCCAGGATTTGCGAGTTCCGGTTTCTCCTGCGAATTGCGGTAGCGCAAGCGCAGAATGCCTTCCGTCAAATTCTGGGCAAATCCGTTCGGCCAGACGTCAACCAATTTCCCGGTAAAGTCTGTATCCACCGCAGAACTGCTAACATAAAGGTCGAGCGCAGTCGGACCTGTCACTTCCGTGCTCTGGGTAAATGCTGGCGAGGAGAATACGAGCACGTCGCTGCGCGCTTCCGCCGGCCGCTGGTCCTGCGGGCCGACCCCGGTCGGCAGCGCTGAGCAACAAAGCGGTCCGCCAATCGTGGGGATCGCGTCGTTGGGATCGTACACATACTGGTCGGGTTTCTCCTCGGCAGGAGCAGCCGTAGTCAGCGCGCCGCCTCCTTCCAGGCCGTTCGCCGGTTTGGTCGAGTGAAGGTAATAGCGCGTTGCCTTGGCGCGCTCGAGCGGCCAGTCATTTTCGTCGCGCCATTCGTTCTTGCCCATGACGAAGATTCTTACCGGCTTCTCCTGATCCGGTCCATTCCCGATCCCTTTCAGCAGGCTGTCGTACCAGCGGAGCACGGCTTCATCCAGATCGAACGGCAACTTGTCCCCAAAATCAACCGCGCCAACCTTTCGAGCGTCCGATCCACCCGCGTGTCCGCCCACGTAGACCTGCAGGCGCTGGCCCCGACGCGCTGCCTCCGTCCCCGCCTCTTTCCTCAGCCCTGCATAGTTCTTCAGCGTCCCGCCCAGAAAAATGTCGTACCACGCGCCCAGGCTGAATACGGGAACTTGAATCTGCGCGTAGTGATCTTCGATAGACCAGCGCTTCCAAAAATCGTCATAGTTCGGGTGTGCCAGCCAGTCGGTGAAATAGGGAGCCAGTCCCGCCGCCGAAGGTGCTTCGCGCACGGGATAAGACCATAATGGCAGCTTTTGTGTCCAGCCGAGCGCGTCGCCGCCCGATTGTGCGCGGCGTTCCAGGGTGTTTTCCGCCAGTCCCGTCGTCCACGATTCGTCGAACCACAGCTCGAACGCGCCGCCCTGATAGGTCCAGCCGTCGTGATAGTTGGATGCCGTAACGTCGGGGGAAATTCCCGCGAGATGAGGCGGACCGGCAATCGCGGCGAGATACTGCGTCGCGCCGACATAGGAGCCACCGAACATCCCGACCTTTCCGTTGGAATACGGAAACGCAGCCGCCCACTCGACCGTGTCGTAGCCGTCCTGCGATTCGTTTTTGAACGGATACCATTCGCCCTCCGATGCGTATCTCCCCCGAACGTCCTGCGCGACTACCACGTACCCGCGCGCCGCCCATTTCAGGCAAATATCAGCGTCCCATTTCTTGTCATATGGCGTGCGCGTCAATAGCACCGGAAACTTGCCGTCCGTCCTTGGCCTGCAAACATCCGAGCGCAGCGTGATGCCGTCACGCATCTTCGCCTGTACGCCGCGCTCGATGATCACCTCGTAACGGTCGGCCGCGCGGACTCCGGCCGGCGCCAAGACCGTCAGGGCCACGATGCAACAGGCTCGCAGCACCCGGGAATGCAGCCTTGCTCGATTTGCTCGCTCGTCCAATACCGCTCTGGTCATTTCATTCCACCTGAGTTGGGTCGCTGGGACTGTTTGCCGGTTCGCAGCCTAGGCCACAGAAACCGCTCCTGTCAAGGCAAGACCTCGCTTCGCAACAATTGCGGATCGGATGACGGGCTATCTTCCACGATCCGGTAAGCTGAGAGTCGCCGACGACTCACTAATTGAACTGGGGTTCGGTGTTGTGAGCGAAAGAGTGAGAGGTGTAACGATAGAACACAAAAACCCTTTGTTGTCTCCCTATGGCAGATCGCTCTGGCCGGTACGACTCGTTTCCTGCAGATGGAGTCTTCGCTCCTCGGTCACTCAGAGCTTTGCAACACCTGCAAAGCAGGGCAGCCTCAGTACCGTACCTCCGCCGTAGCACCAATGATTTTTTCCCATGGCTCGGACCGGCCCCCAAGATATTTCGCAAGGAAATCGTCCACGCGACCGTAGAAATCGAGGTTGTTCTCGGGACGTGCGAATCCGTGGCCTTCATCCGGATAGACGACATAGATCACGTCACGTTTCTCCTTTCGTAACGCCGCCACCATTGAATCCACGTTCGCGATCGTGACCCGCGGATCGTTTTGGCCTTGTCCGATCAGAAGTGGCGAACGGATATCGTCGACGTGGTAAAGAGGCGAGACCTTACGATTCAGGGCATCGTCATGATCAAAATCGCCGGCCCGCAGCCGCCAGCGAGTCATGATATTCGACCAGTAGTTCGGGAACGAGCGGAAGAGCGTGGCGAGATCGGCTGGGCCAACGCCGTCGACACCGCAGACAAATAAGTCAGGCCGCATCTCCAAAGCGCGCAGGGTGGCAAAACCGCCGCCCGACCAGCCCATCGCCGCGATCCGCTTAGGATCGGCGGTACCGTTTTCGATTGCCCACTGCACTGCGTCGAAAAGATCCTCCTGAGTGCCGCGGCCCCACTCGCTGTTTCCGGCGTTAAGAAAATTCAGACCAAACCCGGTTGAGCCGCGATAATTGACCTGCAAGACGGCATAGCCGCGGTTGGCGAGAAATTGAACTTCCGGATCGTACTCATCCTCATCCCTGTACCAGGGGCCCCCGTGGATGTTCAGAACGAGCGGAAGGTTTCTTGCTTCTACGCCGGGCGGGGTAGTTAAGTAGCTCACCAATTCCAGCCCGTTGCGCGCGCGAATGATGACGGGCCTCTTCGGTGCCAACACGAAACGCAGCAGAGCCGGATTCTGACTATACAATAGTGTGACTTTCCTCGTGTCGCGGTCGAAAGCGTAATAGGACGCGGGCGCATCGCTGCGAAGAGCAGCGACGATCCATTTCCGGTCCGCATGATCGCGGCTGATGAGATAGAGAAAGCCAGGGGCTTCGCGACCGATCGTTTCGAAATCGGCCTGAACTTTGGGATCAAGAAACATCCAATGCCGTGCCGTGTAATCGAATTCGACTGCCTCAATCGCATGCGTCGCTGGATTCCTCAAAACGACGGGCTGGAGACCCCCGTTATCCGCGACATCAGATTCCGGATCCTGTGCGACCACACTGAGCTCTTTCCCAGTCTGGAGATCCACCCTAACGAGCCGTCCTTTATCCGAATGAAGCGCCGAGTGGATGACGAGACTCTGGCCACCCGGATCGAATCCCGCGATGAGCGAACCGCCCACCACCTGGCCCATCTGAAACGAGCGTTCGAACGGCATCACAACCAGATCGCGCCAGGGTTTATCAGGTGCGTCGCGCACCCGAATGATCGTTTCGGCGGTTTTGCCATCGAAAGCGGTTGCCGCGCGGATGACAAAATCGTTATCGGTCGTCCAGGTTAGAACGTCGCCTGGATTGGTGGCCTCGAGAGTAGTCGCGCCTGTCTCGAGATCGACTCGGTACATGTCGAAGGCATGGCGATCGCGGAGGTTGAGCGCGACCAGGACGAAGCGCGGATGTTGCGGGTCGGTCAAGACATTCTGCGCCCGCACGCCACGGAACGGCGTCAGATCGCGCACGTTGCCGGAGCTTAGGTCGACTGAAAAAAGGTGGTTGACCTCGTCGCCGCCGTTATCCTGGAGATAGAGGATGTGTTTCCCGTCGGCGGCCCAGGCGTACCAGAAGATGGGGCGATGGGATTCGTTGGTGATCGGCTGAGCGTGACCCGCCGGAATGGAATCCGCCCAAACGTTGAGCACGCCATTCTTGTCCGGCGCAAGCCAGGTGATCTGCGAACCATCGGGCGAGATCTGCGGGCGCGCCCTCTCCGGATTCCCGAAAAGAACGTCGCGCGGAATGAGCGCAGGCAACTCGGCTCGTGCGCAACAGGCTGAAACTAGGAGCAGGGACAGAGCGGTGAATCTGTTCATCACCGGAAAACTCACCCATTCGCGCCAGCGCGAAACGATTTTCATATAGACTTCCCCCAACAGCCGGTGATCTGCACCAGCAACTCCCAAAGATATTCGCTATTCGCCACTGTTGCAAAGAGGCTGGCAATTCGGGAATATACTGGGCAAGAATTAGGTCGCAGAATGGATTGATGAAGCGCACGTGGACCATCATCGGGGTAGGCGACGTCCCGCGGAGCTTCAAATGGTATCAGGCGCTGTTCGGTCAGCCGGTTACCCTTCCTGTCCATCACTACTTTGGGCAAATCCTCGATTCAGATGGGACTGTCTTGCTCTGCCTCCACAAATGGGGTGCCCACGAACATCCCTCATTGATGAGCCCCGACCACGCGGTACCTGGCAACGGCCTCCTGTTGTTCTTCCGTGTCGATGATTTCGACCTGACGCTTCAAAGGGCACGCTCTCTCGTCAGTCGGTTCGAAGAGGAACCACACCTCAATTCGAACACTCGAACGAAGGAGTTCTCGCTCCGAGATCCCCACGGATATTACGTCACGATTAGTGCGCTTCCTGCGGGCTAAAAAGGCGTCGCAGCTGCCGAAGCTGGCCGGAGCTCCATGGGGTAGCGTCCACTTCGTGAGGGGCCGCTTGGCGAAGCTTTGACGATTCTGATCGACTCACGGGTGATCCTGGAGTAATCCCAAGGTAAGGGTTGCCGACGAACCGGGAGTTGGACACAAGTTCACAGATAAAATGACGCATAATAATGGAGTAGATGCGCATGTGGCAGACAATTCGCGCCCCTGCCCTTGGCCGTCATGTCCACGTGAAGGCGTATGCAGCTCTCGTGCTTTCCAGCGGGTACGAAGAGGCGGGAGATCACGGACGCTTCAGGGTGAAAGCTGGCGACGTTATCTTCCATGGACAATTTGAAGCGCACCTGGACCGTTTCTCCGAAACGGGTGCAGCGGTGCTCAATCTACCGTTTCCTGTCGGCTATTCCTGCACGCCAGGAGTTGCACAGTTGGCTGATCCCGACACCGTCGCGCGCGCGGCCGAGAGGAGCTGGCGCGACGCCGTAGAATTGCTTTTCTCCCTTGCTGTTAGCAGGAAGCTGCAGCCTGTCGACTGGCCGGACGAGTTGGCTGTAGCACTGATGCGGAATCCATCTCTCAAACTGTCCCAATGGGGAGAAGCAAACGGAATTGCGCCGTGGGCTGTGTCGAGGAGTTTCGGGTTGGTGTTTGGGGTTTCCCCGGAGACCTTTCGTGCGCGCGCTCGCGCCCGCCATGCCTTGAAGCGCATTCGCGACACGCACGCGCCACTCGCAAGCATTGCAGTCGAGCTTGGTTTCGCCGACCAATCGCACATGACCCGCAGCGTTAAGCAACTCACGGGGATTGCTCCGCAGGCGTGGCGATCTGCTGCAAATGGATTCAAGACAGGAAGAAAGCACGGCGTTTAAAAGGGAACGATGCGCCGGATTCTTGATCTGCTGTGCCTTCTCATCACGTGTTCTACCCAGGTTGCTCACCCGTGTTTCCTCGCTGCGGAGACCGTCTCCGTTCACTCGAGTACCGAATGGCAACTTAAGCCATCTCTGAAATATGACGCCCTCTGCCTCTTGAATGCCTTAAGCGGCGATCCATATTATCTGCACTACTACAAGGCTGAGTACGACCACTTCCATCCTCTCTTCAGACCTGAGGAGCAGGCCGCCTTCGGCCAGTTGAAGCAGGTCATCAAAGAAGAGGGACATGGGATCGTCTCTGCAAAACTGGCCCTTTACTATTCTGCGGTCGATGACGAAACCCTGCCCGAGATGATCCGCACAGCGCACGACAGCAGTAGGATGGAGGCCGCCCTCAGAAAGACCTCATATTGGAGCGCAGATGGTTGGCAGAACTACGAGGCGTCCAGACCGGCGTTAGAAGTGGCACTTAGGGCCTTGGATCGGGTCGGGTTTCCGGCATATTGGGCGGCAAATGCCAGGCCCAAGATTGAGAAGCGGATAGGAGAACTCGCCCCTGAACTCCCGAAATACGACGTCATTCCCGTCATCGAGAGCTACCTTGGCTTTTCGCTGCATTCGCACACGATCACCGTGTATCTGCTGGCCTACTCCGAGCCTCACGGGATACGTATCACCGGGTTACGTTTTCTGACCCACGTGTCCTATCCATTTGGCATCGTCCTTCATAACGCAATTCACGAACCCATGCATCCGCCTTACCACTCGGACGATCCGAAGGTCCGCGAAGCCATTGACCTGCTGGCCCACGATCCGCTCGTGCTCGATAAGGTTCAGCACCATGACCCATCCTTCGGATACAACACGACAGCCGGGTATATCGAAGAAGACTCCGTGCAGGCGCTAGAGCAACTGGTCAGCGAGAAGTTCGGTGTCGGCCGGGATGCCTGCAAATATTGGCAGGAGCAGGATGGTGGCATGCATGTCCTCGCCGCGGCTATGTATGTGGATTACAAGCAGGCGTCATCTCAAAATCCTGGGTCCTATTCGCTGTGGTTCGTACACGCGGTCCGGGATGGACAGCTCCGCGGAAGCAACCTGCTGCAAGCCGTTCAATCCTTCTTTTCTCCAAACCATTGCCATTAGCCCCGAGGCATTTGCGATTTATGAATACGGTCTCGCCACGCTTCGATTGATGCCTCGCGCCTGGGAGGAGAAAACAGCCAGAAAAGTTCGAATATATATTGACAATCAAGTATCTTGATAGTAGAGTCATCTAAATGCAGTGGTTGATTTGCTAATCATCACGGAGACCTCGGCCATAATGCCGCAACCAAAGGCTCTCAAGGACCGTGTCACCCGGGTCGACCACGATGTGCGCAAGATGGCGGCACAAACCGTCGTAACCAGTCAAATTGTGGCGGGTCACTTCGGACTCCACACAACTGACCTCCGCGTGCTGGACATGATCTACATGCGCGGACAGGTCACGGCGGGCGATTTGGCGAAGGCAACCGGACTAACCTCCGGCTCTGTTACCGCGTTAATTGACCGCCTTTCAAATGCTGGCTACGTCGAACGACGGGACGATGACACCGATCGCCGCAAAGTGTGGGTACGCAGCCGCAATGATGCGATCGAGCCCATTAAGGAGTTTTTCTTGCCGAGTCAAATTCGCATGTTCGAGTTGTGGTCGAAGTTTAAGGCTGCCGAGCTTGACGTAATCGCAGATTTTCTAGAACGTACGACGTTGTTGGCAGCCGAGTGTGCAGAAGATATTCAACGTCACGCCAAGCCCGCAGCGCCGCGCCGTCGTAATTCCAAACTAAAGGAGAAAACCCGATGACAACCACTGCAATGCTTAACACGGAGACACAACCCGTGCGTTCAACTGAATCGTTGATTTCTAACAAGCGTCTCTGGGCAGGCCGCATCATGAGTGGACTGCCAACGCTATTTCTTCTGGTGGACGGAAGCATGAAGCTCTACAAGCCGCGGGTCGTGGTGGAAACCACCGTACAAATGGGCTACCCGGAATCCGCCATCGTCGGCCTCGGCGCGGTGCTCCTCCTCAGCTCCTTGCTCTACCTGCTGCCTCGCACAGCAATCCTCGGTGTGATTCTGCTGACCGGCTACCTTGGGGGCGCCGTGGCCTCACAAGTCCGCGTCAGCGCCGTGTCGTTCAACATCATTTTCCCCGTACTCATCGGCGCTCTGCTCTGGGGCGGTCTTTGGTTGCGCGATCGACGCTTGCAGGCGCTGATTCCCCTTCGAGTGCAATAGCCATCATTCAGGGAAAGGGAAATCATCATGAAATTTGTTACAACCTATCTCAACTTGTCACTGCTTGGCTGACGGACGCATCACGGCGTTCATCCCGCCCGCCATGCTCGTTACGTGGTTTTGAATGGGCTGCCAACAGGCCGACCCAATATTAAGGAGTACACATGGCTATTCTGAGAGAGTGGCGCGCGGAAATACGTCGCGCCTTGAAACAAGAGTATGTGGACTACGTAACGGCGACCGGAATCGCCGCATACCGTCGCACGGAGGGAAACCTTGGTGCTGTGATTGCGACGCGCGATCTCGATTCGGAGCGGTCCGAAATTGTCACGCTCAGTTGGTGGAAGAACGAGGCGTCGATCAAAGCTTTCGCAGGTGACGATATTTCGCGCTCTCGGTACTACCCCGAGGATGGCCGGTACCTGCTGACGCATCCGGAGACTGTTCAGCACTATGAGTCGACGGATCCCGTGTCAGGGGGCGAGAGCACGCGTAGGCGCTACCTGCCGAGGAAGGAACGGACGCCTAACCTCTGTTTGAGCGGGCAGCGATTTCTATTTCAAGGAATTCTGGTGCCCGCGGGAAATGTACGTTCACACTTCGGGACTGGAAGCTGGTAGAAGATGGCAAGCTATTGCAGTTGCTGATCGCAGGAAGGAGCTGCTCATCTTGTCGCACGAAGACTTTTGACAGTCTAATCTCAGGGTCGTGGCTCGCCTGCCTCTCAACTTCTGAGGGAAAGCTTCGCTTGGTGAGTCCCCGGTGTATTGCTATTTTGCATCCCAATGGCGGGAGAACCAGCGGCACGGATTATTGTGCGCTTAAAACCAATCACTGCGGTAGGCCACCCACCATGCGACAAAAAGGATCGGAAGGGTGGCGGCGCAGGCCCACCAGAAAGGAAGCATGAAATCGGCCAGCAGCCCGAGCAACATGAAGACCATCCAGAATATCTTTTTCTGCATCGTAGCGATTCTAATTGACTGGCAAACAGAACTGATCCGCCGTTCTTACATAAGTTGGACGCGGAGAGTGTGTGGCACGCTGGAGTCCTGAGTGAGGAAGCGACGCATTGGCGGGATTGAGCGCAAGGGAGATCAGGACGGGCGGGCCCACCGTGACTGCCGTGGAGAGTTGTCCTCTCGGACCAGGCCCGTGCAGGATGAGTCAGTCCCTAGCCAACTCACGGCGCGCCTCAGAACGCACTACTCGTAACGCAACGCCATGAGCGGGTCAACTTTGGTGGCGCGCAGCGCAGGAACGAATGCCGCGAGCAGGGCACAAGTGGCCAGCATCACTACAGCTAAGCCTAGGGTCGACGGATCGTGACTCTTTACGCCGTAGAGCTGGCCAGCAAGCACGCGCCCGCCCGCTAGCGCGACGGGTATGCCGATTGCCAGGCCAATGCCAAGCTCTAGTAGCGCACTCCGCAGCACCAGTCCAAGGACGTTGCTGCGGTTGGCGCCAAGTGCCATTCGGATGCCAATCTCGTTGATTCGCCGCGCGACGGAATATGCTGTTATGCCGTATAACCCGACGCATGCCAGGATGAGTGCCAGGACGCCGAACAGTCCCGCGAGTCGCGCGATGAGTCGTTCCTGATTAAAATTGCGCGCCACCTGCTCGCCCAAGCTCACCATGTTGAGAACGGTAAGACCCGGATCGACATCTGCCAGTGTTTGGCGGACAGACGGCTCGATGTTCTCCGGTTTGCCCGCAACATGCAGCTCGATGGCACCGACCCATCCACGAACCGGCTCTCCGGGCGGCGTTTGCAGTAAGGGCAGAAAGAACGTTGCATAGGCAGGGCCACGCGTGTCCTGATATTTCGCATCTTCGACAATGCCGACGATTTCATAGTCGCTACGGTGAGTCTCGTCCGCCATCCCGAAATGCTGACCGATCGGATCCTCGTTCATAAAAAACCTGCGCGCGAATGTTTCATTAATGACAGCAACATTGCGGGCAGCCGGCGTGTCATGCTCATCGATGACACGACCTCGCACTAGACGCGTGCCGATCGTCTCGAAATAACGGGGCCCGACGCGGTCCCAGGAGGGTGCGGTCCAGCGATAGTCCGGCGGCTTTCCCTGTATGTACACGCGTTCGTTCGCGTTGTCACCGCCCAAGGGGCTGTACCATGACAAGCTGGCGCTCAGGACGCCGGGTATTTGCGGCAGCGCGTCCTCAAGCCGTCGGTAAAGGCCGCCCAGCTTATCTGTTGTGTAGCCGGCCAGCGACGGAGCGATATTCACGATCAGGCGGCCGTCCGTCACGAACCCGAAATGCTGATATTCGAGATGGCGGAGACTCTGAGTGACCAGACCAGCTCCGATCAAAAGCACGATCGAGAAGGTGACCTGCACGATCACCAGAGACTTCTGAACCCCCGAGGAGCGGTCGCTCGTTGAACGCCCTACTCCTCGCAGGGCATCGGCTGGATTGGTGTGCGAAGTCAGCCAGGCTGGCGCAATGCCAAACCCGAAGCCTGTGCCCAGCGCCACAACCACGGCGAAGCCCAGCACGGTGATCGAAGGCCGCGCGTCGATAGGAATGTAGTGGGCTCCGCGAAAAGCAAGTAACAGGATCGCATGCGTCCCGGCGTAAGCTACGTAGAGTCCCATGGCCCCGCCGGCTACCGCGAGCAAAAGGCTTTCAGTAAGCATCTGTTGAATCAGTCTGCGTCGCGGCGCTCCGAGGGCCGACCGGATTGCCATCTGCGAACGGTGCGCCGACGCGCGAACCAGTAACAAGTTCGCGATATTCGCGCAGGCGATCAGCAATAGAAACAGGGAGAGTGTCACTAGCAAACGCAGCCCTAGCGAATAGTCGGTCTGCATTTCCTCTACGCCACGGCCTCCCGGCGTCAGGTGTATGTGTTGCCGAGCGATATCTTTCCAGTCTCGTTCGGGGATCACTTCTCGATGGCTGCCGAGCCACTCCTGCAATTCCAGAGTGAGCCGGGCCTGCACCTGCTCCGACGTGAAGCCCGTCTTCAACCGTCCCATCAGATACAGCCACTCGGGTTCAGGGCCGAACAACCAACGGTCCGGGTTAGCCGCTAAAGGCAGCCAAAAATCCGGAGGATCACTGCGCAGCGTATCGCCGTAGAATCTCGGCGGTGCCACCCCCACCACCGTGTAAGGGACCGTATTGATGGTGAAGGCCGCACCAACCACGGAAGGATCAGAACCATAATGTGTTTGCCAGGTGTGGTAGCTCATCACCGCCACGAGTGGAGCGCCCGCCATATCGTCGGTCGCCATGAGCGTACGACCTACGAAGGCGCCGATGCCGAACATCTCGAAGTAGTTCCCGGAAACGAATTCACCTTTGTAAGGCTGAGCGGCTGCGGAATCGCTGCCACGGCGAAGACTCAAATCCGACAAGTGGGATGAAAACGCGGCGAGCCCCGTAAATTCAGGTGTGTGGTCGCGAAGATACTCGTACAGGGGATAAGAATATAGAACAAAACTGCCGTCGTTCTGGGTGCCGACCATCACACAGCAATTATTATTATCGCCCAGTCGATAGAGCTGACCTGGATTTGCGACCGGCAAAGATTTCAGCATCACTGCATTGATGAGCGTGAAGATGGCTGTGGTTGCACCTATGCCCAGCGCTAGCGTAAGCAGGACGACCGCCATGAAGCCTGGCGACTTGCACAGTCTGCGGAATCCAATGCGAACGTCCTGCCACCACGTTTCCAGAACAGATTCCCATGCTGCCGCGTGGACAATCTCCCTCGTCACTTCGATGTTCCCCTGTTCCAATCGGACCGCTCGGACTGCCTGGATGCGGCTCATACCCTTCTTTATCTTTTCGTCGATTGCCATTTCTAGGTATGTGCGCAGCTCTTCATCCAATTCGCGGTGAACTTCCTCCTTGCGCAACAATGATCGAAGTCCGCTCGTAATCTCTCGTAGCATTGACATGGATTCTTACTCGTACCGCAAAGCGACCATGGGATCGATCTGGGTTGCGCGACGAGCTGGCATGTACATTGCGAGGAGCGCGACAAAGGCCAGAAGAAGACAGGCTTCACCGAAGGTAAGAAGGTCACGTCCGCTTATGCCGTAGAGGAAGCCAGCGACTACCTGCGACGCAGCATACGCTGCGCTCAGACCCAATGTCATGCCCAAGGCGACAAGCAAAACGCCTTGTCGCATTACGACTGACAAAACGTCGTGACTACCCGCGCCCAGAGCTATGCGTATCCCGACTTCGTGCGTCCTCTGACGGACAACAAAAGCCAGTAGGCCATAGAGTCCTAACATCGCAAGCGAAAGACCGAGCACGCTGAAAAGACCCAGAAGGAATGCACTCATACGAGGCGGATAGAAGGCAAACCCAAGATGCTCATTCATTGTCTCAACGGAGGCAACCGCGAGGTTGGGGTCCAATCTTTGCACTGCCGCACGGATGGCCTGCATGTACTGGTGCGGATCGCCCGCAGTGTGAATGACTAAGCCGGAAGAAGGGCCAGCGAGAAAGAGGTGTCGTTGCGGAGCCTCGCCCAAGCTTAGGTACTTGCCGGTCGGAACCAGCCCGACGACTTCGATCCAAGGGCTATCGCTGGAATTAAGCTTTAGACGTTTCCCAACAGGATTTTGCGCCGGCCAGAAGGTATCCGCGAACGTTTGATTTACAACCGTAACTTGCGCCGATCCATTCACATCGCGCTCGGTTAAATCGCGCCCCGCCAAAAGGGGAGTTCCCATAGTGCGAAAGAAACTAGCGCCTACCCTGTCGTAGAAAACTTTGGGCCGCTCGTAATCGGGAACCGGAAATTCGCCTTCGATATATACCTGACCGTCTCCTAAATAACCTCCACTCAGCGGCACGAACGCAGTGGAACTCACATCGATTACCCCTGGCAGGGACCTGACCTCTTCGAGCAGCCGCGCGTCAAATGTTCGACTCTGCTCATCAGAATAAGGCGCAAGGAAGGTGTCTGCCGACGCGAGCAGCCGATTTGTGGGATCGAAACCCAAATCGATCCGTTGAGCTTTTCCCAGGGACCGTATGAAGAGACCGCCCACAATTAGCAACAATAGAGAGACCGCTATCTGCCCAACTACAAGCGCATCACGCCCCATCATACGTGTGCGACTTTCGCCCACGACCGCATCCCCGGCCTTCAACATTCGGGTGACGTCCGGCTTGGTCGAGCGGAACGCGGGAAGCGTGCTGAACAGGATTCCCGTCGCCAGTGACGCCCCGAGCGTAAACATGAGGACGCGATGATCAAGGCTCGCATCGAGTGAAATCTCGAGTGGCAAGGGAGGCGCAAACTTGAGTATCGTGCGGATGGCCAAGGCCGCAATACCCAATCCGAGCAGCCCACCGCACGTGGACAAGATTATGCCTTCTGTAACGAGTTGCCGTACCAGCCGCCAGCGGCCTGCGCCCAGGGACATGCGAATGCCCAGCTCCCTGCGCCGTCCCAAGGCACGGACCAGCACCAGGCCAGCCACATTGGCGCAAGCGATGAACAAAACCAGCGCGACGATGGCCATAAGTATCCATCCGAATTGCTCCAGACCCGGAAGAAAGGGAGTTCGCCCTTCGCGCTCCGTCAGTACAGAAAGCCCGAACTGATGGTTCTCCTTAGGATGATCACGTTCCATACGATCAGCCAGAGTTTTCGCCTCGGCGCGTACTTGAGCCAGGCTAACGCCTGGCCGCATTCGGCCAATCACGTTCAAGAACGTCTCGTTCCGGTTCGTGAGTTTGAAGCTTTGTCCCGGCATAGCTTCGCCTTCCATCATCATCGGAACCCAGAGATCGTTCGACAGCAGCAGACCTCCCCGCAGCATACGGTCTGGTGCGACGCCTATCACCTCAAATGGATAACCGTTGAGCTTGACCGTGAGACCGATGACATGCGGGTCTTCGTTGAACCTTTCTCTCCAAAGGCGATGGCTTATCACCACCAGTGGGCGCGAATCCGGGGTCCGATCCTCGTCGGGAGCAAAAGTGCGTCCAAGCACGGCTGAGATACCGAGCGTTTCGAAGTAATTACCAGAGGCGACAATTCCCCATACCCGCTCGCTCGTCGCCGCTCCGCTGTGGGTCACCCCGCCGAGACTCATTGGCTGTGGGAACGAATAGACCGCCAATTCCGAGAACGATTGCGCGGACCCGCGCAGATCTACATAGTTTGGATAAGACATTTCGTACGAGGTTCCGAATCGCCCGGAAAAGACTCGAACGAGTCGATCAGGTTCGGGGACGTTAAGCGGTTTGATCAGAGCATTCAACAAGCTGAATATGGCCGTGTTGATGCCAATCCCTAGAGCGAGCGTGAGAATCGCTGCCGCGGCAAAACCGGGCGATTTGCGCAGCATACGAAGTGCGAAACGAAAATCCTGCCACACCGTGTCGACGACACACTCCCAGCGGGCAGACCACACGGCTTCCTTTGCAACTTCGAGGCTCCCCCGCTCCAGGCGCACGGCACGAAGTGCGTCCCTGCGGCTTATCCCTTGCTTCATCTTTTCCTCGACTGCCATCTCTAGGAAGCCGTCTAGTTCTTCGTCCAGTTCCTTCGAAACCCTTTCCGTCCGAAGCAACGACCGGAGCCCGTCCACTAAATTCCGCAGCAAGGCCATACTTGTTACGCCTCCAGAATTCTGGCGATGGCCGCCACCTGCCTTCCCCATTCTCGTGTTTCGCTGTCGAGCATCCTTCGCCCCTGCTGCGTAAGGATGTAATACTTTGCGCGCCTGCTATTCTCGGTGGCTTTCCACTCGCTTTTGACCATCCCTCCGCGCTGCAGTCGCTGCAGAGCAACAAATAGCGAGCCTGCATTGACACGAAAAGTTCCTTTGCTCATCTGTTCGAGCCGTTCGGTGATTCCGTATCCATGCATGGGTTCTAGAGCCAGTGTCTTTAGGATGAGCATATCCAAGGTGCCTTGTACGATCTCGCTCGGTTTATCCGCCACAGATTGTGCTCCTCCTCTTGATGTCCAAGAGGAATGATACGCCTCTCCTACTGATTGTCAAGAGGAGAGCGAAAGCCCCTCGCGAAACTGTCCTTCGTCACATGCTGCCTTCAGATCGGTGTTCGTCGCTGAGATTACTCGGACGTCAATCTTTTGCTGCGCCACCAATCTACCCGTTCCATTTCTCCCGATTCGATGACGCGCAGGAGCTTTGCCTGTTGGCGGAAAGCGACATTGCCGATCTCGTCCAGGAAAATTGTCCCGCCGTCCGCCAGCTCAAAGCGTCCAATGCGATCCGTCCGAGCATCCGTGAAAGCGCGCCCTTTACAGGTCCGAATAACTCGCTCTCAAAACCTCGTTCAGCGAGTCCTCAAGTATTTGCCAGAACTAAAGGCCCGGCGGCTACGGAGGGAAAGTGCGTGGATCGAACGCGCCACAACTTCCTTCCCGCTCCCATGTTCACTTGTAAGGAGCACGTTTGCTTCAGAAGGCGCAATGCGGGTTCAGGGCTTCGAGGATCGGGGTCATCGAGGATGCTGTGGCGACGGATTCCGGTCTGCCCTGAGCCTTGAGCAGGCGATTTTCCGCGGAGAGCCTCTCGGCCTCCTGCAAGGCACGATGCAGTTCAATCTGCGTACGCGGAATCGACGGCAAGTGTGCTCGTCCTCCCACCGCTTCTGGATGAAGTCGCGGGGCCCCACGCCACATGGCTTCGACGGCGAGTTCGACGTTGCCCCATGCGGTCACGGCAATGACAGGCAACGTGCTCTCCTGCGCAAAGGTCTCTGACAGAAGATCTAAGCCCTCCTGACCCGAGGTCGTATCGCGCGTGTAATTAAGGCCGATGAGAACGGCGTCGTATTGTTCGCTGGTCAACGCCTCGCAGGCGAGTTCAGGAGAACGAACCCCGTCTACCCTGTATCCTTGCGGCTTCAGGAGTCGTTCGATGGCTTCCAGAATGTGCCGTGATCGTCGGCCGCAAGGATTCGTGGTGCCGCCGCGGTTCTTGCTAGGGCGGCGGGCACGGTTAGTTCATGCGGCTTGGCCGAGGTTGGCATCTCGAATCTCTAGCATTCGCTTGAGGCGCCCGGTCTTCTTCAACGACTCTCCGAGGTGATTGTACCGTTTGTCGCATCCTGCATTTGGACTCCATTATGTTCTAAAGTCGAGCCGGTCGCCCGATCCACCTCAACTTGGGCTTTCTCGTAGACCGTCATGGCCGTGACCAGGTCCAGTTCGGCAAGAGCCAGGTCGCGCTGCGCGGTCATGGTCTGATACGTGGAACCGGCCCCGAGCGTTTGTTCCCTCTGGGTGATCTCGAATGTGCGCTGCGCGAGATCGCGGGCTTTGCGGGCGGCCTCGACCCGGGCAGCGATTTGCTCGAGCGCATATTCGGCATTGCGAACTTCGATTCTAATTTGCTTGCGCAGCTCTTCACGCCGCAACTCAGCTTGGCGGTATTCAAGTTCGGAGCGGTATTGATCGGCTTTTGCGACTCGGTTTCGGATCGGAATATTCAGGTTGAATCCGACATAGTAATCCGGGGCCGTGTTGTTGAACGCATTGGCTAACGCTCCCGAGAAGTCCGTTGGAACGTTGGAAGAGTTGGCCACTCCTGGCACGTTATAAGCAGGATTCAGTGGTCCCGCCAATCCCGAGCTGCCGTAGAAGCCCAACAAAGAAAGCGAGGGCAGGAGTGCGTTGCGGGCGGCTTTCCGGCTGATTTGACGGTTGATGAGATCGATATCCGACTCCGCCAGTTCCGGCCGATCGTGCAAGGCTTGCTGAATCAAGTCCTGCACTGGCTGAGTCAAGGGAACAATCTGCGCCGATTGAAGCGTGTCGGTGGGGACGACGCTCACTGACTCGATCAGGGGGTCATCCAAGCTCTTGGTGAGCGCATTTTTCATCAGCAGCTCTTGCAATTGCAGGCTCGTGCGTGCCATCGTCAGATCCTGATCACGCTTCGACACCTCTGCTTCCGCTTTCATTACATCCATGGCCGGAACGCTCTCCAACTGCAGTTGCTTCCTGGCACTCTCGAGCGATTGCTGCGCAAATGTCAACGACTGCTCGTTCACCTGCGATTGTTCGTAGGCACTCACCAGGTCCCAATAGATGTTTTCAATCTGGGTAACCGTCGCGATCACCTGGTCTTTAAAGGCGATATCAGAAATCTTCTGGTTATTCTTTGCGATTCGCAGATAACGAAGATTTGGGCCGAAACCAAAGCCGGAGAGCAGTTGCTGTTGGAACGAAAACCGGTACAGTGAGCCGAGAGCGGGGGAGAGGTTGAAGAACGGACTATTCGTGGTCTGGCGGTTGTTGTTGAATTCGAAAGAGACGCTCGATCCCGTCGCAAAGGCTTGTGTGAAGCCGAAATTGGCCTGGCCGGTGTTGAGTTGCAGGAGCGGCACTCCGTAGATGCGCTGATTGGCAAGCGGGGTCGTCTGATGCTCTGCCCCTACCGAGGCGATGATTGCCGGATCGTACGAAGGCACGGCCGCACCGATGCCCAACGTGGACTGCACGAGGCCCGACGCGCCGGCGCCCGCGCCGCCGGCGCCCCCGGTCGTGCCTCCCGCACCCGCGCCAGGAGCGCCGGTGCCGAAGCCGCCCACGCCGCCGCCCGGCGTTCCTTGCACAACTCCTGCATTCACGCCTCGGAAAACGCCGCCCGCCTTCGTGCGCAGGATGTCCATGTCTGCGATGGGCAGGTTATAGCGCGCGATGGCGATGTCGAGGTTGTTTTCGAGCGCCAGACGAATGGCATCCTTTAGCGATAAATAGAGCTTTCCATCGTGGATAAACTGGTTCAGGTCCGGAGAATTCGTCAGTTGCAGCTCGGGAGCGGTGCTGGGCGAATAGGCATTCAGCGGATTGTGCGCGGTCGGCACGCTGAAAATGGCAGAATAGTCCGCCTGGGCAGGAACATTGGGCGTATGGCCTGGCGCTTGTGGCTGATCACCGGTTTGCTGTGCCAGAGCGGCTGAAGCGAAAAACAGGACCGCCGCGATGTGGCGAATGGTAGACGCGCTGCAGGGGCACTGGCTCATTGCTTCACCGCCTCATACGGCTGAAGCTCAGGATTCGCGGTGTCGCTCACAACCCAACCATCGCGTAGCTGGATGGTGCGCGACCCATAGGCGGCATTGGCTTCCGAGTGTGTAACTTGAATGATCGTTGTGCCTTGCTGGTTGAGTACCCGAAAGAGCTCCATGATTTCCTTGGCCTGCGAAGAATGGAGATTGCCAGTGGGCTCGTCCGCCAGCAGCAGCACAGGTTTGTGGATCACCGCCCGGGCGACTCCCACCAATTGCTGCTGTCCGCCGGAGAGCTGGCTAGGGAAGAGGTCTTTCTTAGCGACGATCTGGAATCGGTCGAGCGTGTCGGCGACCATGCCCTGGCGTTGCTTGTGCGGGATGTCTTTATAAGAAAGCGGCAGATCGATGTTCTCGCTCACGGTGAGATCGTCGAGCAGGTGATAGCTCTGAAACACCATGCCGACGTTGCGCTTGGCAAGATCGGCGCGTTGCTTGCGCTTCATGGTGTGAACCGCCTGGTCGCGAAACCAGTATTCGCCCTCCCAGCCGTCATCGAGCAGCGCGAGGACATTTAAGACCGAGGATTTGCCCGCGCCCGAGGGCCCCATGATGGTGATGAACTCGCCTTCGCGAATTTCTAGATTGACACGCCGGAGCACAAAGAATTGCCCGGCCGGTGTTTTGTAACGGCGCTCGAGGTTCTTGAGTTGGATCATATATTTCGCCTATTCCTCTCGTAATGTTTCGGCGGGATCAATGCGGGCGATCCGCAGCGTTGGCATGGCGGCGGCAATGAGAGTTACTGATGCCAGCGCAACCACCACTGAAACTATCGTGGGAATGTCATAGACACTGATTCCGTAGAGAACAGTGCGCATCACCCGCAACACTCCGGCGCACAAGATCAAGCCAATGATCAACCCCAGGGCAGACGCTCGTAATCCTGGAACTCCGATGTGGACCATGGCTTCGCGGATTGTCGAACCAAGAGCGATGCGGATGCCGATTTCTCGCGTTTTCTGCGTAACGATGTTGGCCACGAGCGCAAAAATTCCGACCGCGCTCAGGATGAGAGCTAGAACCGCCATTGTGGTAAGAAGTGCGACTTCCACCCGCTGGGTGGCGAGCGTCTTTGCCAGCAAGTCGTTCATCCGGTAGAAACCGGAGAACGGCAGATCGGGATCGACGCTCGCCAGCGCGCGTTGCATCTGCGCGGTTAGGCCTTCCATCGGGCCAGAGGTGCGAACAATCCAGCTCGGCTGAAACCAGATGTGAATCAGCGAAAGCTGTCGCGATTCCATTTGGGCCGCAGGTAAGTAAATCATTTGTTCATCAGCAAGGGGCGCAACCGGATCGATTCCCGGCGCCATGGCAACGTCCTGGACGACACCAACAATAATTCTGTCCCTATTGAGGTGGCGTCCAAGCGGATTTTCTCCATGGAAGAACTTGCGCACAAACGTCTGATTCACAATGGCCGCGCGCTGCGTATCGGGCCCTTCTGCATCGGTGAAAGAGCGGCCGGCCAGGACCGAAATCTGCAACGTGGCAAAGTAATCAGGAGTCACATAGACCATTCCAGCCATTGCCAACTGCCCCGCTTCTTTGCTGTCGCTGATTTGGTCTCCTTCGTTTAGCGCCCGCTCATAGGGCAGGCTCAGGCCAACGGCGGCGGTTTGGACTCCTGGAATCTGCTGCATGGCCGCGGTGCTCTCGCTCATCAGCTTTCGAAAAGCGGCAGCATCGTGGTAGCGCACATTGTCGAGCGAGGCGCGAGCGGTCAGGACGCCATCGCCGCTGAATCCGGGCGGGAGAGTTTCAAGATGGATCAGCGTGCGAACCACTAAACCGGAAGCTGCTAACAACACGACCGTGAGCGCGACTTCAGCTGCGATCAGTACTTGGCGCCAACGTACAGGCCCCCCACCTGTCCGGCTTCGCCATGACATCACTGAATGCAGATCGAAATGATGTGCCGCAGAAGCAGGCAGCATGCCGAAAAGCACGCTTGTAGCGATGGACGCGACGGCGGTGAATTCCAGTACACGGCCGTCAAGTGCGACGTCCGCGACCGGCAGAAAGTGTTCCGGAAGAAGTTGCAGCAGAGTACGCAGAGCGGCAAAGCCCGCGCAGACTCCGCAAATTCCCCCCGCTGCCGCCAGGACGAGAGTCTCCACCCAGAATTGCCTTTGAATTTGCCAGCGGGAGGCACCCAGCGCCAGCCGAGTCGCAATCTCTGGCGTCCGGCGCAACATGCGAGCCAGCATTAAGCCCGCAAGATTGGCACAGGCGATGAGCAAAATGAAGCCCGCCGCGAACATCAGCGTTAGGGCTTGCGGTCGCAGCGCGGCACTCTGCCCTCGTTGGAGCGGAACAGAATAGTACGTGACTTGCGCGCCGGGGTTGTCGGCCAATTCATAACGCCCACTGCGCGTGGACCAGACGCGATTGATTTCGGCGTCGGCTTCCTGCCAGGTGGCGCTGTCTCGGAGCCTGGTAATGCAATCGAAATTCGTCCCTGATCCTTCACCTTGGCGGCTGGCCTGAATCGCGGTGAAAACGTCTGCGTTCACGGGCGTGGTCGCGTTCGCGGGCAGCACGCCGACAACCGTGTAGGGCTCGCCTTTTAGCAGCATGGATTGGCCGACAATGTGCGGCTTGGACGCGAACGTGTTACGCCACACGTCGTAGCTTAGAATCGCGACTTTTGGGCCGTTGGGAATGTCCTCCGCTTCTGTGAAGTTCCTGCCAGCGATGGGATGAATTGCCAAGACATCAAGATAATGGGCGGAAATACGCGCCGCGCGAATGTATTGCACGTGCGACCCTGCTTCGAGGTTTACGCCCGATGGCCTGATGCCTGACACAGCCGAGATCAATGCCGGCACACTGTCGCGCAGCAACTCCCATTGTTCGCCACTGATGTGGTGGCGTTCATCGGAAACCACTGGTCCCCTGATTCGCGTAAAAATCGTGCCCATCCGGTCGGGATTGGAGTACGGCAGACTTTTCAGCATCAGCGCGTTCACGATAGAGAAGATCGCGGTATTCGCTCCGATCGCAAGCGCAAGCGTGACAACCACAGTCGTTGTAAAACCTGGATTGTCGCGCAACTGCCGCAGGCCGTAGCGCAGGTCTCGTATCAGTGCGTTCATCTTTTTCCTCACTCGTCTCTCAATGCCACCATGGGATCGACCTTGGCGGCGCGCCGGGCTGGGATGTAGGAGGCGACCACGGTGACTAAAATGAGCAAAATGGCTGCGGAAACGAAAGTTGCGGGATCGTTAGCTCGGACACCGTACAGCAGGGCGCTCATGGCGCGGGTCAATAGCAGCCCCGCAATTGTGCCCGCGCACACTCCCGTAACCGCGAGCTTTGCGCCTCGCACAACCACCATGCCCAGAACCGCTTCCTTTCGCGCGCCCAGCGCCATGCGGATGCCAATTTCCTGGGTACGCTGTGCGACCATATGGGCGAGAACGCCGTAAAAACCGATCGCGCCCAGCAGCAAGGTCAGTACCGCCAGAATTCCCATAAGCGCGGCACGGAATCTCGGGTACGCAAGAAATTCGGAATAGCGCTGGCTCAAGGTTTTGATGTCGTAAACCGGAACACTTGGGTCCAGGGCGGAAATTTCGCGCTGCAGTAGGGGGCTCAACGCGTCAGGGTTGCCGGCGATCTTCAGCACCAAGCCCATCGATGTGCCGGAACTTTGATCGACAGGCGCATACACGAAGGCGGGCTCAACATAGCCCATCTCTTGATAGACAATCATGCGTTTTTCGGTCTCAACCACACCCACGATCGTTAGCCACGGCGATTCATCGCCCGGCTTGCCTAGCTTGATCTGGCTGCCCAGCGGATCTTGTCGCGGCAAGTACGCGCGCACGAATTGTTCATTAACAATCGCGACGGGCTGTGATCCGGCACGGTCGCGCTTGTCGAACTCCCGGCCGCGCAGCCTGGGGATGCCCAAAGCACGAAAATAGTCGTCGCTGATTTCGAGCCGGTTGACGGCTTCCAGATTCTCAAGCGGAGGGTGCCCCTTCATCGTCAATTCACTGGATGGGCCGCCGTTGTAAGGGCCGAGAGCAGAACACAAACCTACTTGCTCGACGCCGGGTAGCGCACCAAGACTGGTCAGAACCTTAGAGTAGAAAACGGTTCGTTCGACCGATTTTGAGTAGGAGGAGTTGGGCAGTGAAATCTGTGCTGCCAGGATTCGCTGCGGCTGGAGGCCAAGCGGGACCGCGCTCAGCTTGACCATACTCTGAACGGTCAGGCCGGCGGCAGCCAGCATGATCATCGACAGCGCTGCCTGCGCGATCACAAGTCCGTGGCTGGTGCGGTGTGTTCCGCCCATATTGGTTCGAGCCGACTGTTTCAACATTTCATTGACGTCAACGCGCTGCGCTCGCCAGGCTGGGATCCACCCGCACAGCAAGCCGGTGAGCATGGTGGTAAGCACACAGAAGCCCAATACGCGCGAATTCACTGCGACCGGATTGCCAGGAGGCAGCTCAACGGGGTTGGCGGAGTTGAAATACCGCACAGCGATCAGTGCCAATAAAACTCCTGAGACGGCTCCGGTGGCCGAAATCAGGAGGCTCTCGGTGAGGAGGGAACGGACTAGCCGCGACCGGCCTGAGCCAAGAGCGCTGCGCACCGCTAGCTCCCGCTGTCGATGGTCGCATCGCACCAGCAGAAGATTGGCGACATTCAGGCAAGCAACCAGCAGCAGGAGCGCAAGGGCTCCGCAAAGGATAAGGATCGACACGCGTAAGTTGCGGCCGGCCATCCAGGTGAACTCCGCGCGCAGGTCGCGAATGATCGGGGTAATCTGCGCCACCCAATTCCCGGCGGGCGATTCCTGAACTACGCGTTGATGCAGCCCAACCAACTCTCGTTCCGCAGATGCAATCGCCACTCCTGGGAGCAGCCGCCCAAAGATGCCGACCGCGGAATCGAACGGCCTTTGGGCGTACTTGCTGTCAGGCGTGATTAGCGTCCATAGCGCTGTTTCCTTGGGATAAAACTCGAACTCCCGAGGCATTATGCCAACTACTGTGCACGATTTATCATTCAAGACCAACGCGCTGCCAACGATGTTTGTCGGGGCACTCAGATCCGTCTGCCAAAAGGAATGGGCCAGGACGACCGAGCATCCGTGCTGAAGATCTTGTGGCCCGAACGTACGCCCGACTTCGGCAGGACTGCCCAGCAGGGAAAAGAATTCAGCGCTTGCGGGAATCGCGAGAACCTGGTGGGACGAGCCGTGCCAGGAGAGAATCTCGCCCGCACGGGCCCATGTCAGCGCCGCTAATCCCTCAAAGCTGCGGCTCTGCGATTTGAATTCCTCAAAATCTCGAAAGGACCCGAAGACTTTGGTTCCGGGTTGATGGACTTCGGAACTCCATACGGCCACCAGCCGGCCTGCGTCCCGATAGGGCAAGGGCCGGAGTAGAACTGCGTCAAAGACGCTGAAAACTGAAGCGCCGGCGCCGATAGCGAGTGCCAGAGTGAGCACAGCAACGGTGGTGAATCCCGGATTTTTGCGCAACTGCCGCAGCGCGTAACGAAGGTCTTGAAGTAGTCCGGTCATTGGTGTTCCTCACTCGTATCGCAGCGCCACCATGGGATCGACGGTTGCGGCGCGGCGGGCAGGAATGAAGCTTGCAGCCATCGCTGTCGCGACTAATAACAATCCCACAACTATAAGTGTGAGAGGATCAGTAGGGTCAACTCCAAAGAGCAAGCTGCGTAAGTAGCGAGTTACAACCAGTGCTGCTGCCGATCCGGCTAACGCACCTACAACTGCGAGCGTCGTCGCTTGCCTTAGGACTGCTCGCAAAACATTTCGTGGCGAAGCGCCCAGCGCTAGGCGAATTCCAATTTCGTGGGTTTGCCGCTCGACCTGAAACGACAGCAATCCGAAAATTCCAATGCACGCGACCGCCAACGCCAACCCGGCAAAACAGGTCGACAGATAACTAATGAGCCGCTCCTGATAAATGTCCTCATTTATCTGTTGCATCTCCGTCTTCAGGCCGGTGATCAGGAGAGTGGGGTCAGACTTTCTGACGGCCTGCCGCACCTCGGGAATAATCGCCTCCGGGACGACGGTCGTGCGTACCTCGAAATACACTTCTCCGTTCCAATCAGCGACAGGCGCGTAGACGGTGGGCCATATGGGATCGCGTAAATTACCGTACCTGACATCAGGTATCACGCCAACGACTTGGTATTCCGGCCCAGTCGCGTTGAGGGCTCGAAATCGTCCTCCTAGGGGATTCTCGTTACCAAAGAAGCGCTGCGCCAGCATTTTGTTAACGACTGCCGGGATCGGAACATTGCTCGGGTGAGCTTCTTCGGCCTCCTGTTCATTCAGTGCCCGCCCAAGGCGCAGTGGAATGCGCATCGTGCTCAGGAAGTCAGCCGACATTGGCACAAGATGAGCCTGCGCGCGTTTCTGCAGCCGATCCTCTGAAAAGATCGGCCCGGCGACGCCTACATTACTGAGGAGCGATATGCCGGAGCGACTCACGGAGGCTACGCCAGGTAACAGCGAAAGCTTTCCCTGGAGATCGTGGTAGAGAGTCTCTGGGTCTTTGTCGCTGTAACTGGAGTCGAGGCTAAACACCAGTAGATTCTGCGGATCGAAGCCCACATCTTCTTTTGTCAGATTTGCCCACGTGCGGACCACCAGCCCCGTGGCCGTGAGCACGAGCATCGCCAGTGCAACTTGAATAGCAACGAGCGACGTGCTCAGAGCCGCGCGGCGATGCTTTAGGCCAGCTGATGAGCTGCCGGCAGACTGCTTTAGCGCTGAGAGCGCATCTTTGCACCCTCCAGTTAGCGCTGGAACCAAGCCGACGCCAACTCCTACCAGCACTGAAACCGAGACAGCGAAGGCGAGTACGCGTGGATCGGCCTGGACATGGAGCTTAAGTGGCACGGAAAAGTTATTCGACAAGAACGACGCGAGAGAACTGGCACCTGCATATCCCATCAGAATCCCAATCGCGCCGCCAACGAACGATAGGAGCAGGCTTTCAGTCAGCATGTGCCGGATCAGCCTTTGCCGGGTCGCGCCAAGCGCAATCCGCATTCCCAGTTCTTGCCGTCGGCTGATGGAACGCGCGAGCATAAGTCCGGCGAGATTGGCGCACGAGATCAGAAGGACGATGGCGACCGCAGCCAGAAGGGTGAAAAGCGGCCGAGAGAAATTCCGGCGCAACGTGGCGAGGCCACGCGATGCTGGCGAAAGTTCTACACGCGGTGCATCAGCGGCCTTGAAAATCGCTTCCGGGCCACGGGTCGTGCTCGCAACAAAAGCCGCGCCCAACGCCGAGTTGGCTTGTTGCACACTTACGCCTGGGTGGAGGCGGCCGATTAACTCCATCCATATGCCGCTAGCGCTCAGATTACTGGGCAGGTAGGGGGGCAGTCTGCTCATAAATGCAAACGGCACCCAGACATCGCAGAGAACACCGGGATCAAGCTCTGGATACTCTGGGCCTGTCACTCCGGCCACAGTGAAGAGGGTCTTGCCAATTAGTATCTGCTTGCCCACAATCGACGGGTCTGCAGCGAACTCCCTCCGCCAGAAACGGTCGCTGACCACAACGCTGGGGGTCGCCGCCTCGGCATCGTCGCCCTCATCGAGAAGGCGACCGATCCCCGCACCCACCCCAAGTGTGGAAAAGAAACTGCCGGAAATGCGTAGCGCTCGTGCTCGAATAGTCCGTCCACCAAAGTTCACACTGAATTCCGCGGGAGAGAAAGCTCCTACGTCAGAAAATACTCGCCGCTCGGCCTGGACTTGTTTGAAGAACAGATAGGAAAATGAGCACCCCTCGGACTCGAGTGGCACGTCGGAGAGGATTTCGTGGCCCTCGAGCAAAGGGCCACTGCCCAGCGGACAATTGTCGTAGCTGGATGAGCTTTTCGTTTGAGGAACGCTTTTGGCTTTCCACTGCAGCAAGACCAAGCGTTGGGGATCTTTCACCGCCAGGGTGCGGAGCATGATGCTGTTAATAAGATTGAAAATTGCGGTATTAGCGCCGATTCCGAGCGCCAGCGTGAGCACCGCGACCGCGGTGAATCCTGGGTTCTTGCGCAACTGGCGCAACCCGTAACGCAGGTCTTGGAGTAAGCCATTCATGAATTTTCATTCGTAGCGCAGAGCCACCATGGGATCGACCTTCGTCGCGCGGCGGGCAGGAATGTAGCAGGCGAACAGTGCTGCCGAAGTCAGGAGCAAAATCATCGATCCAAGCGTCAGCGGATCAGTTGCTGAAACACCAAAGAGCAGCGACTGTACAAAACGGGTGAGCGCCAGTGATCCCAAAACTCCAACCAGGATGCCGATCAAGACCGCGCGCAGTCCCTGGCCCACAACCATTGCCAGAACGTCGCGCGAGCGAGCACCCAGGGCTACGCGCACGCCGATCTCGCGGGTGCGGCGGCTCACGGAATACGCCGTCACCCCAAATACGCCTGCCGTTGCGAGCAGCAGTGCTATCGATGCAAAAAAACCGATCAAGATGAGGTTGAAGCGACGCGAGCCAAGCGACTCAGAATAGATCTGTGGAAACGTCCGGAACCTTGGCGGAACCTCTGGGTTGAGCTCGTGCAGAATGTCTCGCGAGGCTAATGTAACTTGTTGCGTGTCCGCATCGCTCAGCATTGTTATTGTCATGGCCGGATGCGAGCGCTGAAAGAGGTTCACATAAACGGTCGGGTTCGGCGGGGTATCGACACCGTTTTCATAAACATCACCCACGACGCCGACAATCGTCAGCAGGCGGATGTCGCCATCCATGTTCCCAAACTCAATGGTGTGACCAATGGGATCCTGGCCGGGCCAGCGCTCGCTCGCGAGGGAGGCACTGATTACTGCAACATGAGGAGAATCGGGGCCGTCGCGCTCGTCAAAAATTCGCCCGCGAAGAAGAGGAATTGCGAGGGCCCGAAAATATCCGTCCGTCGCGACGCAAAAATCAGCGGTCCCGAGTCGCTCCTTCTGGCGAAATAGAATGTCGAAATCGCGAGACAGCTCTTGCAGACTCGTGGGATTCTTGGGGACCTCCGTCTGCGTCATCGGCAGAAACTCGCCATTGGGAACGCCCCCGGTCATGGGAAGGCCGCTTGTGGCGCCCACTTGGCGCACGCCCGGGATCTGCCTTACTCGTTCAATCAGATTGCGAAAGAAGATCGCCTGACCTGCTTTTGCCTTCCAATCGGTCCAGTCAGGCCAGGGGAGAGCAACATCCATCGTGACAATCTTGTCCACACGAAATCCTGGGTTGACCTCGAGCACTTTCCTGAGGCTGCGAGCCAGCAGTCCTGCGCCCACCACCAGAACCAGCGTGATGGCGATCTGCGCCGAGACTATGCCCCTGCCTAGTCTTGGGCTGGCATGAGAACTCGCCTGCGCGCGACCGCCTTCTGCTAATCCCCTGCGCACGTCGCCATGGGTGGCTCTTACCGCCGTGAACACTCCGATTCCGATTGCGACTCCCGAGGAAAGGAGCAACCCGAATGCAAGGACGGGTGGGTTGATGCTAACTTCGTTCAGGCGCGGCAGATTTCCCGGCGCGAACGCAAGCAATCCGGCCACGCCGAAATAAGCCCCGAAGATGCCGAGGCCACCGCCGAAAAACGAAAGCGCGAAGGCTTCAGTCACGAATTGCCGGACCAGGCGCCACCGCGGCGCTCCCAGCGCGCTGCGCACCGCCAGTTCTCGCTCTCGCGTTGAGGCTTGGGCCAGGCCCAGGTTGGCCACGTTTGCGCACGCGATGAGAAGGAGAAATCCGGCAGCTCCGAGCAGTACAAGCAGCGCTGGGCGAGCCTGCCCCGTGATGGAGTCTTGCAGCGGGACGACGGTCGCATCTTTCAGGAGGAAGTCGCCTTGCTCGCTGGACGAGTCATGAATTCGCCGCGCCATGGCGCTGATTTCGGAATTCGCTTGCTCAACTGCAACGCCAGCCTGAAGGCGCGCCACTGCGTTGTAATTGTGCGAGCTTCTGCTGGGATTTTCGCCCTTGAGATCTGCCGGGACCCAGAGCGTGGCGTCCGAAGGAAACTGAAATGCCTCTGGGAGGACGCCCACAACGGAGAAGATTGAGCTGTCGATTTTCAGGTGCAGCTGCGAAAGATCGAGCGACGATCCGAGATACTGCCTCCAATATCCGTAGCTGACGAGGGCAACCGGAGCCGCACCTTTATTATTGTCGGCGACGGTCAGATCGCGACCGATGATCGGCTGAACGCGAAAAACCCGGAGGAACTGGGGCGAAACATGTGCCACCATCGAGCGCGTCGGCTGGGAACCCCCGGAAACCGCCGCCGTGTAGGCGCTATACTTCGCGATCGCGTCGAAGCCGTGGCTTTGATTGCGAAAGTCGTCGAAGTTCGGATCGGCGATCCGGTTCCATCCGCCATTGGGCTGGATTTCGAACACGGCCACAATGCGGTTCGGATTGGCGTATGGCAGAGGTTTCAGCAAAACGCTATAAACGACGGAGAAGATAGCCGTCGTCGCGCCAATTCCGAGCGCAAGAGAAAGCACCGCGACAGCGGTGAAGCCGGGCGCCTTGCGCAACTGCCGCAGAGCGTAGCGGAGATCCTGAGGTAAAGGGATCATACTTTGTCTTCAGCTCAAAGTTCGTGGTTGTTTCACATTGTTGGTCACTCGTACCTCAGCGCCACCATGGGATCGACTTTGGCCGCGCGGTTCGCCGGGATGAGGCTGCCGAGCAACGCGACCATCGCGAGGATTGCCGAAACCGCGCCCAAGATCAGCGGATCGGAAGGCTGCACATCAAACAGCAGCCGCCACCGCATTTCAAAAGGCAGACTTGCGAGCGCACGGGTTATTCCAATGGCCCCCAGAAGACCTGCCGCAACTCCGATTAGCGTCAGAAGTAAGCCCTGTTTCACTACCAGCTCAGAAACATCGCCCCGAGTCGCTCCCAGTGCCATGCGAACGCCAATCTCGTGAGTCCTCTGCGATACTGAATAAGAGATGACGCTATAAATGCCTACACCGGCCAGGACCAGCGCGAGGGTTGCGAATCCGCCCAGCAGCCACACGATCGTCTCTACCTGCTGCACGGGTCCGGCAACAACCTCATTCATCGTGGTGATCTCAGAAACCGGGATATCTTTGTCGAGACTGGCGACTCCCCGTCGAATGTCAGGAACGATCGCGAGAGGATTTCCAACCGTGCGGACCAAAATGTTCCGTGGCCAGAGGACCCATGGATATTGCGTGTACGGGACGTAGATTTCAGGAAGCAACGGGGCGTATTGGCCTTCGGTGCGAACATTTCCGGCAACACCCACAATTGTCAGCCAGGGCTGAGTCTTGTCGTTCGCGTCTCCGCTTACCTTGAGGCGCTTACCAATCGGATCTTGTTCGTGCCAATACTTCAGCGCGAGTGACTCGCTGACGACCGCAACTGGCGGTGAGCTAGGAGTGTCAAAATCTGTGAACCGCCGTCCCTTACGCAAAGGGATTTGCATGGTCTCGAAATAATGTGGGCTAATGACGACGTAGTTCGCATCCGGCACGTCGCCGGCGGGAGGATTGGGATTATCGGCAGTTACAAAATTCCAGCCCGCCCATCCAGCCGTGGGCACTCCACGAGAAACGGTGGCGGCGCGTACAGTGGGAATGGCTTCAACGCGCGCTAAGAGTTGCTCGAAAAACCGGACTTGCTGCTGAGCATCCTCGTAGCGGGGGCCCTCCAAAGGTACTTTTATGCTAAGCAGATTGTTGGGCTTGAAACCGATGTCCACACTGTGGAGGTGCGCGAGAGCCTTGATCATGAGCCCCGCCCCGGCTAACAGCGTCAAGGCCAGCCCAAGCTCACCGATGACAAGCAGGTCGCGTAACTTCCGGGCTTTTCTGCTGGTCGTACTCCGACAATTTTCTTTGAGCGTTTCGTGCGTGTTGACTCTTGAAGCGCCCAGCGCAGGGGCCAAGCCGAAGATGATTCCTGTCCCCAGCGCAATAAAAACAGTGAAAAGAAGCACCAGTGCACTGATCCCGGCGCCTTCAATGCGGGGAGTCTCTGGAGGTGAGAGTCGAACCAAAACCCATGATCCCCAAGCCGCGAGCGCGAGACCGGCACCAGCCCCGATCATCGCCAGCAAAGTGCTTTCGACTAGGAATTGCCGAACAAGCTGAGAGCGACCAGCACCGAGCGATGCGCGGATCGCCGTTTCCCTTTCACGTCGTGTAGCCCGCACCAGCAGAAGGTTCGCGATGTTTGCACAGGCAATGACAAGCACCAGTGCAACCGCTCCAAGCAAAACCAGGAGCGCCGGGCGCGTATACTCAACAATTTGGTCATGCAAGTTGACCAGGGCGACACCCCAGCCTTTTGATTCCGGATACTGCTGTTCAATTCGCGCGGCGATCGAGCTCATTTCCGCTTGCGCCTGGGCCCGAGTCACGCCGGGACTTAGTCGGGCGATCGCGCGGTACTCGTGAAACTCGCGTCCCTGCGGAAAGGGCTCGATCCCCGACATCCAGAACTGCGTGTGCTTGGCGAAGTGAACCGTATAGATGTCATCAAAATTAGCCGGCAAGATGCCTATCACCGAATAACTCTGGTCATCAATTGAAATGCTCTGGCCCACCAGGGCCGGGTCGCCGCCAAAGCGCTGTTGCCAGAGAGCATAGCTTAGAATGACTGCGGCCTTGTCCCGACGCTCTTCCTCCGGCAGAAAAAGACGTCCGCAAATAGGTTTAATTTCGAGCACGGAGAAAAGATTTGTGGTTACTGTTTGGCCCGTGACCTCTTCGGGTTGCGAATCTCCACTCAGATTGAAAGTTCTGGACTCGAACGCGGCGATGTCGGTAAAGGCATGGTTTTGCCTCTTCCAGTCGAGGAAATTCGCTCCTGAGACATTGTTTTCGAACCAGCCGCGATGCGGGTTCTGTTGCCAAATCATCACCAGGCGGTCCGCGTCCTTGTAGGGCAACGGCCTTAGCAGGACTGCGTTGATCACGCTGAAGATCGCCGTATTCGCGCCAATGCCCAGCGCCAGCGTCAACACCGCTACTGCTGTGAATCCAGGATTCCGGTGCAATTGCCGCAGTGCGTATCGCAGGTCTTGAATTACCCCGTTCATGCCTGCGCACCCTGCATCAGTCTGTGCAGCTCTTCTTCGGCAACAACCTTTCCGTCAAACAAGTGGATTTCCCGCTCGGCGTGCTTCACAAATCGCGGATCATGCGTGACCATACAAATCGTGGCGCCTTCGCGATGTAAGTCTTGCAGCAGTTCCATCACCGCCTCACCGTTGCGGGAATCGAGATTTCCAGTGGGCTCGTCCGCAAGAAGAATGGACGGATGTCCTGCCAGCGCTCGTGCGACGGCGACGCGTTGCTGCTGGCCTCCAGAAAGCTGCGACGGATAATGCTGGACTCGATGCGCCATGCCTACGCGCTCCAGTGACTCCATCACTCGCTTCTTGCGTTCGGCCGAAGGCATCTTCTGGCGATAGGTCAGCGGGAGTTCAACATTTTCGTAAACCGTAAGATCACCGATCAAATTGAAACTTTGAAAGATGAACCCGATTTCGCGATTACGAATCCGCGAGCGTGCGCCAAAGTCCAAGCTGTCGACCGGTTCGCTATTCAGCTGATACTTGCCGCCTGTCGGCGTGTCGAGCAGGCCGATGATCGAGAGCAGCGTCGATTTGCCACATCCCGATGGTCCCGAGATGGCTATGTACTCGCCTTTACGGATCGACAGATGCACCCCGGAAAGAGCATGAGTTTCGATCTCGTCGGTATAGAAGACTTTAGTCAGTTCTTCGATTTGGATTAGCGGTGTTCCTGCGTCAGTCATGAATCTTCTTCACTCCCTATTAATTAAGCCGGATGCGATCAGTGTTGTCGTAGCGCGACATATCCGAAAGGATCACCGTGTCGCCTTCGTGCAAGCCTTCGATCACTTGAATTGAATTCACGGAGGCGCGGCCGACCTTCACCGGAACGCGCGCTCCGCCCTTTCCGTCGGGATCGAGCTTGAATAAGTTGATGGTGCTGTTTTCCTGTCCAAATGCTGGCCGTCCGACGTAGAGAACATTGTCGAGGCGTTCAAGATCAATTGTGCCGTCCACGCTCAAATCGGGACGTGCGCCTTTGGGAAGTTCTCCCGTAAGCTTTGCGTCAACTGTAACGGTCCCGTTCTGGACGGCGGGGTCAACGCGCATGACTACTCCGGAAACAGTTCCGTTGTGCGTGTCCACAACCGCTGGTTGGCCGATTTGGACATCTCGTGCCTGCGTCTCGGCGACCTTCAGCTCTGCCATCAGGTGATCCGGTTGGACAACTTTCGCCAGCATCGTGCCGGGCGTTACGTGCTGGCCAACTTGCAGCGGCAGGTCCACCAGCACGCCTTCGATTCCGGCCCTCACCCTGAGCGCATCCAATTGTTTCTGCTTGAGTTCGGCCAACACACGCATCTGCTCCACCTTGGCCTGCTGCTGGGCAAGCTGCGACTCGATGGCTTTCTGGTTTATATCGAGCCGCTCCCCTTCTATGTTGTTGCGGGTAGTGAGTTCGTCGGCCTTGCTCTTCGAATTTTTGTAAGCTATGCCGGAAATTACACCCAAGTCATAAAGCGCTTTATCGGTGTCGGCCTGCAGCTTGGCTTGGGTGTAGTCAGAAGTTACCGTCGCAGCGCCTGCTTTCTGATTCATCAGATTGCTTTCGAGCGTCACACGCAGACTCTGATATTCGGCTTCGGCAGCCTTTAACTGAAGCTTCGCGTCTACCGCTGCCTGTTCCACCTGCGAGTTACTCATTTCAAGCAGAACGGTGTCTGCCTTCACTTGCGAACCTGGGAGCTTTAGAATTCGTACGACCGTCGCTTCCGTCTCTGCAGGAATTTGACGGGTGAACTCCTGGCTTGGAATCAAGGACCCCAAGCCGCGGACCTGCCGGAGCATGGGCCCGCGCTTGACCGTGTCCGTCCAGACTGTGCTGCGCTCGACTTCGGGCGCAGCTGGCTTTAGTCTGGAGACGCCTACCGTCACGCCGCCAAGGCACACCAAGCCAGCCATCCCCCAAATGATCTGGCGGCGGCGCTTTTGCTGCTTGAACTCTGGCCGGGCAATATCCATACACAGCAAGAAGGTGCAGCTAGTGGGCCACAACGAAGATTCCTATGTGATTGAAAACTCTATACCAGAAAATGGTTTTGAACTGAGGATTGTTCAGTTGCGGAATCGGCTGTCCAGAAATGGACAGGGTGGGAAAGACTGCCAATGCGCTAACCAAAAGCCAGGCCGTGAGAGCGCTTCAGGGTTGAACTGGACTGCCGCATCACCAGTGACGGCGAACTTTCAACGAGACTGGCCAGCACGTAAAGAATCGCCGGCTCGGGAATGGTTAGTCCTAGTGCGCGGCCAATCGAGCTGGCAAGCCACTCATTGGCGAGCACGCGGACTGATTGTGATTTGTCTCCGAATTTGACCACATACGCGTGACCATCACTGGTGGTGAGCATATGCGATTGTGCTGCCCTGCCTGGTAACCGACTCGAAGCTCTGAAGGGCGACCGAAAGGGGCAGTAGAGCATTCGTATCAACGACCAATGGCGGATCTGCTTTGAGTGGCCAGGAGGGTCACTTGGTCCATCAAATGTCGAGATCGGTGACTACAGTTAGGAGAGACGTTGTGGCAATTCCCGCAATTCACCCTGGAGAACATCTGGCCGACGAACTAAAAGAGCTTGGCATGAGCGCCGCTACGCTTGCACGCCAACTCGATGTAGGAACGAATCGTGTCACCCGAGATCCTGAATGGCAGACGTGCTATCACTGGTGATACGGCTCTGCGACTTGCGCATTTCTTGGGGACGACGGCTGAATTTTGGCTGAACCTTCAAAGCCTGTACGAGCTGCGCGTCGCGCAGAAAAAGGCTGGGAAATCCATCAGCCGCCTGCCGACCCTAAAGCATTTCGAAGAAGGGCATGCATAGTCCGCCCTGCCTCTTTGGCAACGAAGATCTTCCTTCGGACTACCGAGCCTCGCGCAGCTAAGTGACTGAGCGAAGCCATTGCCGAAATCGACATTGAGTGCCTTCGGGAAACTCACTCCCAGGGCACGCGGCTGATTTGAGGGTTTCTAGCACACGCGGATTTTCCCGCGCGCGATCCGGAAGTCTGGCTGGATCGTAAGACAGCGCAGCGTGTGCGTTAGAGTTTGGCAAGATCACAGGCTCAAGTCGATCAGTAATTTTTTGTGAGGTATACACGCAGGCGCTCAATTCTGAAGCGTGCATCGCCGGTCTCGATTTCCAAGAGCAGTTGTGCCGCAGTCAGCTGGTTGTGAAAGTCAAAAGCTGCGGAAGTGTCCGGGCTGACAACAAGCTGAAGGTTTTTGTCGATCTGTTCGCTTTCTTCCTCCAGAGACTTGAGCCTCGCCTCTTGTACAGAAATGCTTTCCACCAACTGCTGTCGAAGGACTTCCATGTTGCGCACGACATCGCCTTCCTGCACTTTTTTCCATTCGTCGTGGGCTTCCACGGCATGATCCAGATGCTTGTCGATGGCTCGGCTGGCGAAATTGTAGTTGACCGAGACTGCGCCATACGGCTGAGCCCCCTGGGCAACCGGATTTACCTGCTGATGGACGCCAACGGAGAGGGCCACATCCCAATTGTTCTGACGACTTAGGTTGTCCAGTACTCTTTGTTCGTTGCCTTCACTATTCTGCTTTTCTGCGACCAGCTCTTTCAATGGCTTGTCACTCAGCGGTGGAGTAGGGAGCGCGGTGATCTTCAACTGAGTGTCGGCCCGGTCGGCGTCGAGCTTGATCTTCGTCGTCTGCAGCGAAAAAAGCATAAGACGGGTCGCATTCTGCACCTCCACCATCTTTGAAGTCTTTTCCATGAGTGTGTCTAGCGACTTAGAAGCCTGTTCGACCAGAGCGAGCCGGTTGCGCAGAGCTTCTTTCTCCAGGCTGGACAGCGCATATTGGATGTTCTGCTGGGCTCCGGTCGTGGCCCTGTACAACTCGCACTCCGTGCGGGCCGCGTCCATCGTTAAACCGGCTTTTCTTATGCTCGAAAGTCCAACGGAGGCCCCCGCTACCACCTGCAACGGTAAGCCAGTCTCGGGCTGAGTCATGCCTGCCGAGGCGGTGGGAGTGCGCAGCAGGTCTCGCTGCGCCTGCGCCTGTTCCCCAATGTAGGTGCAGTAGGCCTGCTGATCTTTTGATTCGCCGGCATGTGCGCGAGGGTGCGCCACAAAGGCGTGCACCGAGGGAAAAACCATCGCTGAGGCCACTACAAACTTCCAGTTCTTCAGGAACATTTTCCCTCTCCTCAAAACAACATGGGCTTGCGGCCCAGAAACACCGTCTTCGATTTCGCAGATTCCACATGGTCCAGATTCATCTGAACAAGGAAGCCGCGAATCTGCGTCTTGAAAATCGGATGGATAGCAGTCTCTTCGCCCGCGAATGTCTGCTTCAGCATGCCCACTTTGCGGCACGCAATCATGTTCAGGTAACAGTCGTAGATGGAACTGCCGGCTGCGGCGCTGGCCTGGTTATCGTAAGGAACGAAGGCGAAGTATAACGTCTTTTCCCCGGACGCATTCAGGTAATACGGACTCTGTTTCGCCGTTTGGATGGCTTGTCTTAGTCGGTCGACCTGTCGTGATTCTTCCTGAAGCTGTTTTTCTGCAACATTAATAGCGACATCCAACTGAGCAACCTCAGACCGCAACTCAGCTTGCTTTACGAGTACGTCAAGTGAGTTGGTACCGGTTGTGGTCTTGTCCAGAACGTTGTCGGTCAGCAGAACTTCAGCAATTTTGCTGTCTGTATACGTGCCCTTTGCTTGGTTCAGCGCGGCCAGTTGTGTGGCCGCGTCGCCCTGCGTGATCAACCCGGAAGCCAGGTCCTTGTTGATGTTGGACTCCACTTGGGTTAGCTGCGCCAGCACTTTTTGCGTTTTCAGGTTGTCGGCTTGTTTCTGCTGGTCGAGTTCTGCGAGTTCCGGGCCGGTGGTGCGGTTGTGACTTCGCTCGCGCACGATAGCTTGCTGCAATTCGGGTTCGAGCGCCAGAAGTGAAGCCCGGTGTTTCTTCATTTCAGCCAGGCCGATTTCCAGTTTCTTCGTATCCACCTTCAAGTCTTCGATGGTCTGCTGGCTGGTTACGAGCTTTTCCCTGAAGTTCAGGCTTTTCTCGTCTGCCGCAGAGAGAATGATCGGCGCAGCCCACGAACTGTTCACGGCATAGAATCCCATCACGAAGGCGTAGCCGACAATTCCGGCTAGCACCAGATACAACACAGTGATGGCAAAAACCCGGTAGAGGGTAATTACCAGCTTGTAGTGCAGCGATTGCCTGACCGGAACGCTTTGGTGCTCTGGTGGAAGCGAATCACCTTTGGTTTCGGACAGCGGCGGGTTAACGCTTGGCGTTGCCAAGGGGCACCTCTTGTGGTTTGGCTCGCGTGCCCCAGTCTGCGGAATCCATCGTGCACAGGGCGAGGGGCGTGAGGAACAGACTGCTGACCAGCGACCAGGCTATGTAAGCGCCAAAGCCTAGAGGATGGGCGACGGCCTCTTTCGCACTATATTTCTTGATCACCCAGGTAAGAACCGCTCCAACCCCAAGAGCCGTGATCAGCGGGACCGGGCCCGCCCAGGCCAAAGGGTCCGAAGTGAGCATGGTGACAACTACCAAGAACCCAACTACGGCTCCAAGCGGAGTGAGTACGAGCGTGAACACTGTGTTGGGGTGCAGTTTCCAGACATGCTGCGGCAGGGTTCTCAGGGTGAAGAAAAAGTCGCGCACGATGCTGCGCCGCCAGCGGAGTTGTTGTTTAAACAGCACCGGCAATGTATTCGGCACCGTGGTCCAGCAGAGCGCATCATTGTTAATGTAAGTCCCGTAACCCCGCAGCAGTGTCTGGTGAGTCAGGAACCTGTCTTCGCCCTGGTTCACTGGAATGCCGAACCAGTTGCGGGAGCGGATCGCGGGCTCAATCTCCAGCAGTAACCGGCGCCGGATTGCGAAAAGGCATCCGCTGATGCAGCAGATGCTGCGGGTCCAATTCTCTGGAATCTTATAAAGCTGGAACGCAGAGTAATAAATGACCGTCTGGATGGCGGTGATCACACTGTCGTTCGGGTTTCTTACTCCCACTCTGCCTCCCACCGACCCGATCCCTGGCTCGGCGAAGCATGCTGTCAGTTCCCGAATCGCGTCCGGATGGAAGACGCAATCAGAATCGATGGAGATGATGATCTCGGCCGTTGAGTGCTGCAGCGCATTGCAGACGGAGCGTGCCTTTCCGCTGTTGACTTCATTCCGCCCTAACCTTACGCGGATGTTGGTGAAATCGCGCTGGGCTTTGAGCATCCAGCGGTAGCTGTCGTCGCCGGAACAGTCGTCCTGCGCGATCACCTCAAACTTGTCGTTTGGATAGTTGCTCTTGCTGATGCTCTCAATCGTCTCGTAGACCGTCTTGCCTTCGTTGTAGCAGGGCATCAGCACGCTGACGGTGGGTTGATAGCCGTAATCCTTTTGGGCTTTTGTGCTGGCGAACGAGAACTTCAGAATGATTCCCATCAGGTACTTGACCGCCGAGATCAACAGGCAAAGAACCAGGATGAGCCAGAGAAGGATGGGAGCCATTACCGCCACGCCTCCCTAGGTGAATGCCTCACCCTTCGGACATGGGTGTGTCCGGCAGATTGGGCGTCCATGTGGCGACCTGCTTCCCGATGATGGGCCACGCACGGCTCTCCCGAACTCGCACCATATAACATTCGGGTCAATACCTCAATTGTCGGAAGTAACAACTGCACGTTAGGATTCCGGAGAGTTCGTTGCGACGTTGGCTGGTCAAGGCCGGATCTGGGCTGGAGCGGAGGGCGTGGCTTGCCAAGCGATTTGGAAGATTCGACAGATTGGATAATTGAGCGCGAGTCACGCTAGAAGGGCTTTTTCGGACGCGATGCCGGGATGAGTGCTCTGGGCTGAAAGAAGGTGTGAGGCGTCGCGTTCGAAAAAGCAGTCAGAAGGAAGCCCCTGCCGCGGCGGACGCGTGGACTCGACCTCTGGTTCGACTTTGACCATGACCAGCGATCGTGCGCGCTCTTCGTAAGCTTTCTCAGCCATTCAATGACCCGATTTTCATGGCCCAAGCCTGAATAGATTTCTGCGATGTCCGAGGATGTTAGAGGAGTCCGCGAGCCCTGCGTAGGGTAACCGATAGCCCGGATCTTTCTCGATCGCGTTGAGAGTACATGATGCCTTTCCTCATTCCCACCTCGGTTCTTTATCTCCACGAAGCCGATGTTGGGCGAGCGTCGGCGGAGCCGGTCCTGGGCCTTGACTTTCCGAGAAAGCCGTCATCGGTCAGAATCGCTTTCCGGATATAGCTCACTACCCCGCAAGACTGGATCCAGTTCTCCGCACCTCGCGAAACTGCAGGGCCATCTTTTCGAGGTGATCAGGCGGGAGTACGTTCTGCCTCCCTCCGTAGCTCCGCCAACCCTTCCAAAGTTCCTTCGGGTGACGGCGCGCCTTCTGGAGGCGTCCATCCGAGGGGAGAGCCTGCGGCAATCAACAAGCGCGCCACTTCGACATAGTCTATTGCGGCATGCTTCGAGGTATGGCGCCCCTCGACCGCCCAAACCAGCGGCGACGCCGAGAACATGCCGTCCATCGCATCGACGCTCGCGTCGTATTGCAGCAATACCCGCACTGCGGCGGGGTGACCACCCATCGCCGCGCGGTGCAGTGGCGTCACATTATCTTTGTCCTTAGCCATCGGATCGAAGCCGCATGCGAGCATTGTTTCTAGCACCGCTGTGTTGCCACTTTCAGCCGCGCGATGAAGCATCAAGTGGTGCTCTGGCCGCAGTTCCAGTCGCAGGGTGGGCTGTGCTGCAAGCAAGGCTTCCGCAGCCACGCGATCCGCGCGAGCACAGGTGGCTGCGAAACGGTCGACCGCGGACAGCTCGTCATGCGCCCCATGCGCCAGTAGCCACGCGGCGATATCGGTGTTGCCATGGAGTTCGGCCAACGTATGCGCCGTGGCGCCATCAGCGCGGTGGCGCAACACGTCGGCGCCGTGGCGCACCAAAAGTTTGACCATGGGTAGGTCCCAACGTCTAGCAGCAACATGCAGCGGTGCTTCCCCGGCTTCGCCCCAAGCAAGGTTGGCATCTGCACCATGTTCGAGCAACCAATTGGGACCGGCCGGGTTGTGGGCCCATAACATCATGTAGACCAGCGGAGGCACACCGCCCGGAATCCCGTTCACGTTGACGGCGAAGCGTTGCAACAAGTCGAGTGCTTCGATATTGCCACTGCCACCAGCTATATGCATCGAGACACCATCGGTTGGATTCGCTCCGGCTTTCAGCAGCACTTCCGCGAGCGGCAGATGCCCTACGGCACAGATCGAGCCCCACAATGCCGTTCGGGGCAACTCCGGGTGCCAGTTCCAGTGATACTCGGCATTGGGATTCGCCCCCAACGCGCAGAGTTGCTGCGCGATGACGACGAAGCCGTCGACGCACGATGGCACGGTCACGTGCATACAGGAGTGGCAAACGTAAAGCAGAGGCTCCCACTTCTGTGGTCCCCCGGAATACTTTGCCAGCTCGGGACGATCGCGTAACCGCGCGTCAACTGAGGCGGCATCACCGAGGACCAACGCCGTGTACAAGTTTGCTGAAGCGATGTTCGGATGGAGCGCGAGTAGCCGTTCAGCACGGCCTGACGCGCCACCGGTAGCGCAGCGGAGGAATTCGTCGACAGCTTCGCCAAACGACAGGGCCCGTGCTTCCACTTCTTCGCGCAAGGCTGGCCAAGAGGGGAAGCCGCACTCACGGGCGATCACTGACTGCGCATCGTGAAGCGCCAAATCGGCTGCGTCGATCTCATGAATGGATTTGCCGGAAAACGCCGGCAATGCGGCAAAGCGACCGAGCGCGTCCCCATCATGGGCTTGTGCCGCATGCAGGAGGGACTTCGCTTGCTTCTTCAGTTGCTCAAGATTCGGGTGGGCGGGTAATTCGCGTGGCATCATACATCCTCCATGCTGAAACCTGTGGCTCGCAGACAGGTAGCACGGCGGTGTAGTGCCGTTTGGGTTAAACAGCTATGACGGTGGGCTTGGCCCTTCGCGCGAACCCGCAGGCGCCCTTTGAGCGCTTCGGTATCGTACCACCAAAAAATCATGACGAGGGGAAAATCGAACCGGCACGCAACATGCCGAGACCGCCTGACCTGCTTGGCTCACCTCGTGAGCGACCGTCGCTAACTGGCGACGCTCATCGAACGCCACGTGAGCGAAGCGCTGCACCCGAAGACCCTGGCGTGTTACCTGGAGTCAGGCAACGGCCGGCTGGTCGCAATCTCCGGAACGTTCCCGCAACCAACCCTCGAAACGCTCTCGGCCAGCGCGCCGGTTTTCCTCGAACTCGCGCGCCGCCGGAAAACGTGGGAGGTCACATCCGATCCCGCCAGTGCCGAAGAGTTAACCGCGCTGACGCCCCTCGCGCCGGAATGCCTGGTGCCGATCCTCAGCTGTGAGAACAATCTCATTGGCATGCTCGTTTTTGGCCAGCGGCTTTCTGAGGAACCTTATTCCGGCGAAGACAAGCGTCTGCTCGATTCCGTGGCCGCCCAAGCCGGCATCGCTTTGGGGAACATAGCCCTTGCAGAAAGAATGGCGGAGCAACGGAAGCCGATCGCCGCGTCTCTCAGGAAATCGAAATTGCCCAGCAGGTGCAGGCCAGGCTTTTCCCGCAAAAGCTGCCCCGCGATAAGAACCCTCGAGTACACGGGCGGTTGCATCCAAGCTCATCAAAGTGGGCGGAAATCAGAAAGTGAGTTTGTTATCGCGCGGAATCTAGCCCGTCAGACCGATGCGGTGAAGTAGGTTCTGAAAACGGGGATCACGACGCAGGTTATCCAGCAGCAAGTCAGATTTTAGGGAGAGAATGTCGAACGACTTCTGCGAATAAGCCTTCTCCAGGAACTCGAATGCTTTGTCGTTTTCGCCCAGGCCGGCATAGATCGTGGCCATCGTGTATGGCGAAGCAGAGGTCTGCTTTAATTTGCGCCTCAAATCGCCAAGAGTCTTCTCCGCCTTAGCTTTCTCCCCTGTGGCGGCGTCGGCGTGAGCCAGCGCCACAACGGGCTCCTGAGAACCGTTTGACCCCTCAATGGGTTTCTCGTACTCAGAGATCGCCTCCGTAAGCTTCCCCGTTTCTTCGTAACCGACGCCGAGATTGTAGTGGTGAGACCAGTCCTTGGGATCTAAAAGCAGCCCCCTCTTGCTTGATTCGATCAGGCCCTGGTAATCCCGCAGTTCATAATAGGTGAATGATTCAGCATGCGACGCACTGAAACCATATTCTAGTTGGTCGATCTTTGCGATCTCGGCGAGAGCTTCGTCCCTTCGGCCCATAAAGGCGAGAAAACAGCGCGATCTTCATGCGCGCAACTGTAGCTCGGCGCCAGCGCGATGGCATGGCTGAAGGCGCGATCGGCGGCCTCCCAATCCCAGTCAAAATCCGAACTCAGCGTGCCCTGCGTGTCGTAGGCCTCACCGATGCTGTCGTCGAGCTCCATCGCTATGCCCACTGCTTGTCGCTGGGCCCATGCAGCAATTGCGCCGTATCCGCATGCGATCTATTGCATCTATATCGCTCCGAATGAAGAAATGATCCGCGCACATGCGAGGCAGGGGAGGATTCCCGGCAAACAGGATTTCAGAGGTCAGATTGATGATTGATCCCACTTCGGCCGAGAATTGAGAATTCTACGCTGGCATTGCTGGGATTCGGTCCCAGGCAAAAATCGGAGCTTTGCATCGAGTGGTGCCAAAGTCTTTCAATAACGAACGCTCGGGGTTCTGGTCGATTAGTCGGCTATACAGAACTACCAGAACGGGCTTGTGGGAAGTCAGTCCGGGAAGGCGTGAATCGTCGCGCAACGTTCGCTAGTTAAGAAGTAGCGGTCGGAGCCGAGACCGCCCCGCAAAGCTAGAACCTCTGAGAGAAACGGGCCTCCAGAAACTCGCCGAGCTTGGCGGTCGCCTTGAACTGAGGGAGGGACCGAGCTCCTTGAATGCCGACGGGAACGCATTTGGAAAGGTTCGCCGAAAAGCCGCACTCACATTCGCGGGATTCTTAGCTCGCTCTGGAATTTCGCAATGTGGAAGCAAGCCAAACCGATGCAAGTCAACCCCATCGGCTTGGGGACGCTGAAGGCGCGTCCAAGTGTGTCAAACAGCCGCGGAGTCTCACCGTTGAGCAGTTCGGTTCACTGGTCTCTCATCTGAGAGAGCCGTTTGGGACCATAGTTCTAATCTGCATTTGCTTTGGTCTTCGCATCTCCGAGTGTCTGGCCTTTCGCTGGTCTGACTTTGATTGGCTCAACGGGTGACTCGGCGTGGATGAAGTTGAAAAGCGGGCTTCAGCCCCAGAGTTTCCTTGCGGTTAAAGCCCGTGATAGCCGTTAGCTCAAATAATGCAGCACCGGAGCGCTGCAACTACCGAAGAGCTTCTTCTTGCAGCCCCGGCGGATTTTGGGGCGCGGCCAGTCCTTGAACAGCGCGCGGTCTCGGTGGGATTACGGAGCCGTCACAGCCCACGAACCGACGCTGCTCGTCTGTCCCGCGGCGGTCGAGGTGAGGAACAAGCCCGCCCCCCATGGATCGGCCACCCCACATGAGTAATTCGCCCCCGTGCGCACTATGCAACTGAAACCGACGTTGCCGTTGTTAAAAGACTCGTACACGCACAACTGACCGGCAAGGGCCAGAGGGTTGCTGCTGCTGCCTGGGCAATTCGTCGTTGAGGCACCCCCGGCTGCGATGAAGTTGACACTGGGAGCTGAGGCAAGCGTGAACCCGAAGGAGAAGGTCGAGACGCCCCGGGCGCCGGCTGCGGCGGCATTGACTTCAACGCCGTAGTTGCCACGCAAGGTTGTGCCGCTGGCCACGTTGCTGGCGTTGACGTTGGTCAGCCCCGAGCCATTGCCTGATAGGGTCCCGCCAACCGTCAGGTTGCCAGTGACAGCTTCCCCACCACCGACACTCAAGCCGCCGGAGAAGCTGCCGGCGGCACCGGAGACTACACCTGCGGCGGCGAGATTGCCGAAAAAGCCACCCGAGCCTGCGCTGAAGCTGCCGGTAGCGTCCCGTTTGACGATGGCGTTGGCGACATCCGAACTGGTGGGGACAACCTTCCAGGCGAAGTTCAGAGTGCCGGTGCCGGTGACAGGCGAACCGCTGACAGTGAAATCCGTTGCGGGCGCCGTCAAGCCCACACTCTTCACGGTGCCAGGCCCCGTGCCGGGAAAGGTCTGGCCGGCCGCGAAGGTGAGCTGACCTTTGTTGTTAATCTTCAGTCCGGTTTCAGCGGGAACCGCGGTGCCCGTGGCATAGAGCAGGTTTAGTGTTCCCGTCGCCGTGGATTTGTCGTTGTTCGCAGGCTCAGCCTGCCATTGGAACGTCTGCGGCACCGGCGTGCTGGTGGTACCGTTGAACACCGAGGCCACGAAATCCAGCGGCCGCGAATTGAAGCCCACGGCAGCTGTAGCCGTGCCCAGAGCGGGCAGGTTCAGCCTGCCGGCGACATTGATCGCGGTGGTGCCGGTTTGGGTCAGAATCGAGTTCTGAATATTGGTCGCGGCAGTGAACATCGGGATCGTGCTCGCCGTACCGCCGGTGGTGGTCACGTTGGAAGTGGCTGGCGGAGGAGCCGAAGACCGGGGGGCCGAGGATGAGCTGGCCGCCGACGAACCGGTTCCGGCAGGAGCTGCGCCGCTGCTGGGCGGCGTCGCCAGCACGAAGGCGGACGCTGGCAACCCTCCCAAGGTCTGCGCGTCCGCTGCCTTCATGGCATAGGGCACAGCGACCAGCAAAGCGCGCGGCTGTTCGGCTTCGTTGCCGATCTGGACCGCCAGCCAGCGCGCTTCTCCGCTTACGAACAGATCGGAAGGAAGGCCTTTGGCGCTCGTCATTCCCAGTTGCACCGTGTAGTGTCCGGACTTGTCGGGAGTGACGTTCTGGGTTTCGAGCCAGACCGGAGCCCCGCCCTGTTCGGCACCGTAAAGCAGGAAGGTGACGCCAGTGACGCTGGTGAGCGTCCGACCGCTGGCGTCTTTCAAAACGCCGGTGTAGTTGATCAAGCTGGGTACGACGTTGGAAGCGGCCATGGCGGCGGGCGCGGTGGCGCTCTGCTGGGCAACGGCGGTGAAGCATGTCACCGACAGGGATGCAATCAAGAGCACGGCCAAATGCAATCTGCTTTTCATGTGAAGTACCTCAAGCGGGAGATTTTCGAACGGGAGTGTGCGGGGCGGGCGCCCCAAGATCCCATTAGGCGCAATTCTGGGCTGGAATTATCCCGCCGGTGGCGGCCCATGTCAAGGCGCAGGTGGGCACTGTGGGCACTGGTGGGCACTCTCTTAAATGCCGTCGATATGCGTGAAGCACACGCAAGATTGTGGAAATGGCTTTGCGAATAGAGTGAACGGCACGGAAAACAGCACGGAAGATTCGTAACCTGCTGAAAGAATGGCTCCTCAGGTAGGAAAGTAAGCCAGTGAAGTGTCAAGCCGACAGTCCTGCCTGAAATCTACAGCCTGAAAATGTGTTCCACAACAGCGGCCTTCGCGACGAATGTTTGCCCTGCCTGGGGGGTTTGAACTTGGGAATCCGTCAAATCCGTTAAAGAATCGGCGATGATCCAGGGACGGAGTTGAACCGCCGATGCCAGCCTTTTCAGGGGCGACAGAAACAGTACTTGCAGTAACTTACAAGGACGTGGAGGGCTGCGAAACCCCTGTAAGCACGCGCAAGGATAAGGGATAACGGGCTAGGACGACGGGCTGGTTTTGGCAGGAATTTTAGGGCAACTCTGCGGCGTAGGAACGGCTGGCTTGCCTGTTGGCGACAAACAGAAGTTGCCTTCGAAATTCGAGAACAACGTGCCGACTTCGTCTTGCCGAAAGTAGCGTTCGTGCGCCGTGGCCGCAGTCGGACTGTCTCGCCGGGCCTTCGCGTCAGCAAGCTTGCGTGGGACGATAAAGATTCTGCGCGTAACTTGCCCGCCACCCGGCAGAAGCACAATCGCCAGCCAATCGAACTGATCCCGAGAGTCGTACACGACGTATGTGTTCGATCCCTTCTTAAAGGTTCTGGATTTCACAGAGAGCCTCTGAGGAACTCCGCCTCCTTTGGGTTGGGCAATCACGTCGTAATGCGGCCAGTTGTCGGGCATCTTGATAGCGGGTACTCCCGCAAGCGTAACGTCGCCTGCCACGAGCATTTCGCAGGCATCGCCCATCTGCTTCGATGTGTAATCTCTCGGAGTCGCGGATTTCGCCATATCCTTAAGTGAACCTTACTTCCTCGGGTATCGAAAGTTAAATTCGCCGCGCAGCACCACGACAAGCACGACGGCCAGCACCGGTGATCACCTCGTTGGCCGGTTTTGCCGGCGGTCGTCGTCCCCAGGCTCTTGGCGGTCGCACGCCAATGCCGGCGGCCTTCAGGTAGGCGCTGGCCGTCTCCCGGCGTACACCAGTTTCTTGTTCGATGCGTCGCAAGGGCCAGCCCAATCGGCCCAACGCGATTACTTGTTGTCTTTTTTCTTCGCTCAAGGCGTTGCTCATGTCGACGAAGGGTACAGAGCTTTTCGTCGCTGTCAACGTCCCGGTCTCTCTCATTGGCCGGTTTTGAGGTGATCTCTATTGGCCGGTTTTGCCTGATCGCTGAGGCACAGACACGCTTTCGACCGACGTGTCGGCTGGTGGCACCATCACGCCTACCCCTCTGAATGTGACTAAGGCGTTCAACCTGAAGTTCACAGGCACACTGGCGAGCGCAGTCAACTTCATCGTGCCTTCAGGCAAGCACTTCTTCCGGCTGCATCACGCTGGCACGGCTCATACGATCACGGTTAAGGTCACAGGCCAGACTGGCGTCACGTTGAATCCCGGTGACATCCGGCTGGTCTACTGCAACGGCACAGACATCGTTGCGGCTGAGTCCATTCAGGAACTGATGGCAAACAAGGACGTGGCAAACGGCTACGCTGGCTTGGATAGCAACGGCAAGCTTCACTTTTCCGAGTTCCCTGACCCACGCGAAGTGGTCAACGTCTACGACACCACCGCCAGCCCACCGACGAGCGAGATTCCAGTCGCGACTCAGCAGGCCATGCTGGTCGATGCCTCGGCTGCCGCGTACCATATCAATGCTCCAGTGGCTGGAACCGATGACGGCAAGCGAATCGAGATAATCTCGACTCACACAGCCGCGCACACGGTCACCGTGGACACGTTCTCTCCACCTGTCACGCCGTTCGACGCGACGTACATGCAGCTAAATTTCGCAGGCTCGATCATCGGAGAAGGTGTTGTGCTCCGTGCGTACAACGGCAACTGGTACTGCTCAGCCTTGCGCGGACTGACACTGTCATAACCCCGTCGTTCAAAAAACGCCGAGCCGACTGAATGGAAGTTCCGCAAGGCTGACCGTGTGATCTACCACCAAGCACCCACGAAAACCTGGCACTTTTGCACATGCGGGAAGACGTCCACTCGGTTCATAGCGAGACCATTCGACAGCAAAGTGTGGGTTTGCGCTGGATGGTTCGCGGCTAAAGAGAAAGCTACTCCTGGTACTGGGCTGGCATTGGATAACAGTAGTAACAGACAGTCAGGTGACCGTAGTTTATTGTCGCCCCCCACCAGCGGGCCATCACGAAGCATGCTGACCACCCCTAAACTGGACATCAGTGAACTTGATTCGGGGAGGGTGCAGTATGGGCAACATCGTGCCAAGTTCGACAACCGCAAATTCTTGAAAGAACACTCGACACTGTAAGGCTTAGAGCAAATTCGAACGGCGAGCGTTTCGGTGGGGAGATTATGGATGCAATGCGTGAAGCTGGTGTCGCCCTGAGAGCGGATCGACTGGAGATTCTGCTCACTCGGACTGTCCTCGTGCAAACCATGGAATCGCTCGGGGAAAGATATCCGGCTGTAGTGCTGCAAGACTACGAAAATCGGATGCCCGTCTCAAGAGCACTTAAATATTTGATCGAGTCAATAAATTGGACTCGACGTCTGAAACACTCTGATGAAGTGTTGGTAAACAACGAAGGTTGCGCTAGTACGCCAATGCATCATCCCGTACAGGGCTGAGGCGAAGATGGCCACCCAGAAAAAGCCGCGATGTCCTTATTGCATCCTCGAGGCTCAATTCAGGACGATGCGCGTTCTAGAAAATGGACGCCAGATTTGTGAGCACTGCGGCCATATTATATTTCCTCAAGACTATGCGTTCTGGTGCCCTTGTCAAAAATGTGTGGATGTTAATTTCTCACTAAAGTACTCAAGGTTTTTCTCAACAGGCCGTGCTGGAGGCTCAGTTCGTTCTCGTTACGGTCGTGCTCGTCCAAGTCACCCCAATCTCCACACCTGTGGCGAATAAGAAAAGCCAACGGGTCCATTCCGTTGGAAATCTCAGGCTGCGAATTGACTCCCGACTTTGTCCTGCCGCCTCCGTCGCGGTCACTTCCCTTGAGGAGGTCTCCGCCAATGTGGGGGTGGACTCTCTTTGTGGCGGACACGAAGATATGGCACAACCCTGGACTGAATGCGCTCTAAGGCGGATCGTCTTACCGGAGGGAGTCTGTGTTTGCTAGCGGAGATCCTGGCGGGAGACTGCTCCGTGACAACTGGCTGGGTGCCTCCCTCCCGAAATAGCGGATGCGGACCGAATGACTCTGGAAGGTCGTTTAGTTCGAACCTGAGCACTTCTGAAGCTTTATAGCTGGCCTCTTTGCCACACTTATCGCACCGGACAATTAAGGAACCTTTAACAACAGGGCAAGGAGTGACAGCGTCTGTCTCGCTAAGTGCGATTTTGTCGCGGAAGAATAGGCTCAGACTCTCCCGAATGTGAAACCACTTGTACTTGCAGAGAACGACCCAAAAATTACGGTTGTCTTCCCACATGCGAGGCTCCCCAAGCGGTCACGAAGTGGCGAAGTTCAGTTACGTGCTCAAACAGGATGAACGACGACAGAAAGGGGCGAGCCTGTACCATCGCCGTCCACCTGTCGAGTCCATGGCGTGGGACGCATTTTGCCTTCACCGGCTTGTCCTGCACCATGGCACAAACGTGCCCTTGACTCATGAGGCCTTCTCGATTTGGGAGACGGTTGCTGAATGCACAACAAGTTTACCGCGCAGGGCTTCCATGTGTTCGTGTATGAGGATTCTCAACTGCTCAACCAAGATCACGCATTGAGCATCGTCCTTACAGACGGACAGCTGCGCGCACAACTCCCCGATTTGTGTGTCGTTAGCCAACAGAACTCCAAGCAGCGAGAACCTGGCCACGGTGTGCGGCATGTTCCTACAATCCTTCCGGTGGAATACGGAGAAGTATGTAGGGTAGCCAACATTTTCACTTTACGGACCATGTTGCTCTCAATGGAAACGGCGACAGGTACCCTGTTCACCCATCGCCGTCCCACGCTTCGGCCCGAGGTAATCCATCGTGTCTTAATCGGTGGGCCTGCACAAGGGCTTTAGAGTACACGGTGCATCTCAGCAAACGGCCAACCCTAAGGCGAACTACGGGTCGGTGCCTTCTCGAACACAAAGGTTTTAGCCCCTCTGCCCTATTGCGAGCCCGTTGCCTTTAATTTACGTTCTCGCGTAACCAATCCAAAGCCTCGTCACTCTCCACAAGCCAACTCTGGCGCGTTCAGCATTTCGCATAATCGCAATTGCCCGAACGTAGATGTCAAATCCGTTGTCGAGGAATTGAGATGCGAAAAATAGCCCTCTCCCCACTGCTGTCCCTGCTGATGTTCTCGGCGTCGTTCGCCTTCACCCAAACCACAATGACGGCAAGCAGCAACTTTCGCTGTGACGGTGCCTCGGCTCAACCGATTCAAGCCTTCAGTCAATTTGAGTGTCGCGGGGTTCCGCTCTACGAGGGCGGCGTCAAAGTTGATTCTATGTTTTGGCTGAACAATACCGCCCTGCCCGAGGAATGGTGGCTCAACGGAAGCTCGTTCAGTTCCAGCCCCTACCAAGGAGCGATTGAGCAAGTTACGCAGTTCAGCCTTCCAAATCCTAGCGGTTATCTGAATTGTGGTGCCACGTCGCCCCTGAATGGTACGGTAACCTTCCTCGTGTCGTTCACGGACAGTTACGGCGTAAGGCACACCGGAACGTTCTCGGGCAACTGGGGCGAGACCAAAGTGTGCGGTCGGTATGGCTGGTATACGCCAGTGTTGAAGGTTGGGAGTACGTTGACGGTGAACTAACTCTTGTACGTTCTCTTCCGGGAGACTGGAGGAGTTCGTAGAGGGATTAGGAGAGGAGAGGGGGGCCGCATGACCGAACCCAAAGCTGCCGTCGGAGCCAATTCGAAGCACTCAAGATTCCTAGCCCAGGTCATTGAGTGCGCGGAACGTCGATGACGCTCAGTTAGTTGGCGTTCGACGGGAAGGTGATTCCCCAGAAATTACTCGCTTAATCGTCCATCTCGACAAACTCAATTGCGTAGGTGGAAAGTCCGCCAAAAGCGGGCAGCTGTCCAACGATACGGGCCGAAACCTGAGTGCCACGCTGATTTCGCACGAGGACAACTGACCCGGCCAGCAGCTCCCGATTTGAGTGAACGGCAGCTCCATGCCTATTCAGGTTGGTGGCGCTTGCGGGCACGGTGAACGAACACTTTTGCCGATCCTCACCCGACAACGCTATGGGAGCCTTGAGTGCCATCCGACTAGTCCGACGCCTTGCCGTTTGACTGCGATTATCGCTTGCACTGGCCATTTGGCCCGTGTGATGGGATTCCGGGCGGCGTTTCGAGGGTTTCAGACTCATACTAGATCGGAAATATCACACTCAGCGGATGTATGCCGCAACGTACCTAGGTCACCGCTACTAGGTTACTCACAGAACATCGAATCACGCCCGCCAGATACGCTGCTGAACATCGAGGGAAGAAAACATAGTGGGCTGGTGGTGTGCGTCGGCAGCGTGCCGATTGATAGCCGTAGCGGCCTGGGTGCGGAGGTTGCCGTCCCGATCGTCGAAATCGAGCGTACTAACACTGTATTCGCAGCGGATACACTTGAACTGTATTCCCCCTTTGATCCGATTGGTGGTGTAGTGATTCACGCTTTTAATTGTAGTCCTCCGCTCAGAAGGAAGGACGCACCACAGTGGGCTGTCGAAGGTAATCGCGGAGCCTGATCGATCCCGGCACGCTCGCGTACATCGGAGACGGTCACTTCCCACAATATAATTTGCCCGCCGCCCGAAATCGCAAGATTCCCGGATGCATGATCCGTCGAATTTGTTTGCACGCCGATCAAAGCGAGAGGGTTTCGAGACATGATTTTCCCAATTAGCCGATAGCGTTCGCTCACAAACCCTCGATGAGCGTTATGGGGATTTTTCAACAGTCAGTTGGGCGCTACTTTGAATCTGTCGGTTTCGGTTCTTTCAATCCAGTAACCAAAAGCCAAGCTATGAAGGCCCACCAAATTAAAAGCATGAGATCGCGGACAATGCCCCATCCGGTCGTCGGTTTCACGAACAAAAATACCGGAGTCAGGATCAGCAGGAGTATCCCAACCAAGACTTTCGGCCTTGCTTTTTTTTCATTCACACTACCGCTCTCCGTGCCCTTCGCTAACCGATGATGAGATGGCGATTTTGCAACAATCAGTGTCTTCCTTGCATCCGCACAATCCAGCGCGTATCCTGCCTCGGAGGCGAATCTGCCAATCGTCGCCGAGCCCGAACCCGCCGGCACGCCCGGCAGACCAAACGTAATCGGAAGGTATGTTGATGTTGAGGGAGGAATGAAAAATGAAGTTCAAACAACTGCGACACATGGTCGATGAGCTGCATAGGGGCTATCCAGAAATCGACGATGCTGAGGTAAAAATTAACATCGGCCACTCTGTTGTGGGCTTCGACGAAATCTCTCACTTCATAAAGGAAGACATGGTAGTTCTCTTCCCCATAAGAGAGAGACCAACCGGGCCGTGGAGATCAAGCCTCGGGCAAGCCTCTTCGCGTCGCGTGTGACCCCTCATCCCCGCAGGACCCCTAAACGGGTCCTGCGCTCAATGTGAAGGGTCCGCGAACCACCAGTGCGTCCCTCACGCGCCGCAGAGCGGGTTTCAGCGACACTGCCCTGATATCTCCCGCTTCAGCTCAGCGAGTCCAACTTGCAAGTGACTGATCCTCTTCAGGCGGGAGTGTAAGAGGCAGTGCTAGCGGAACAGATGACTGTTGAAATCAGGCGATTACACTCATTAACCAGCCAATCGACTTGTCTTTTCAATCGCTTCGCTCCTCTTTTTGGTGAAGTAACGATTGGCCGGTTAACGGAACAAAATCCCCCTCCGGGTCTCATGGGTCAAAATCACACCCCTGCGGACGTTGCGGCATACAGCCCGTTCATCTTCTTGTGGAGATCCGAGCCAGCCATCGGTTTCAAATAGCCCATTGTGCTCGCCAAATCTTTGTGGCCCAGCAGCGACTGCACCGTCTGATATCGATTCCACCACGTAACCCGTTCGTGGCTGCCGTCGCTCGGAACTTGTGCAGCCAGAACCTACTGTCGTCCAGTCCTGCCCGTCTCGCGATTCGCGTGAGTGCCAGTCGATGTTTGCCATTTGGCTTGCCGTTTCGTGTGGGGAAGACAAGCCCCCTTGCGCTTGGCTGCGCTACAACGAGCCTCTAGTGCTAAGGCGAGTCCTTCTTCGAGAGGAATCGTCCTTTCCTCCCAGGACTTCGGCCTGAAGCCATACTCCGCCTTCGCTCTCACGCTCACCGTGCGGTGTTTGAAATCCACATCGTAGTACTCCAAGTACATTACTTCCTGCATTCGGAAGCCAGTACGCAGGTAGAACGTGAACAGAACGCGATACTCAGGCTTGCAGGCCGCAAAGAGCGCGTCCAGTTCCTCGGGTGTGTAGGCTTCCGGTTCATTCTCCACGTAGCGCGGAGTGTCGCCCCGCTTCGCCAATCCTCGGATGCCGTGGAATTTCAGGATCGACATCAAGGCTGTCCAACGAGTGAACACGGTGCGCTCGGAAAGCCCATCCTTGCGAAGCGATTCTGCATAGTTCAATAGGTCTCGGCGATCCACCTGGTCGAGGAATGTCTTGTGGCAGGATTTCAGGAAGGTGTCGGTCGTGATGCGGTGGGCTGCGAGAGTTTTCTTGCTGCGTTTCAGAAGCTTCTGGTCGTCGCCGTATTGTTGAAGCGCATCCTACAGCCGGAGCCGGGATGGGTCGTCGGGCTTGACCTCGATGCCAGCGGAGACGGCGCGAAGTTCGATCTGCTTACGGACTTGCTGATGAAGAGCGTCAGAAAAGGAATCGCACCGCTGCCATTTGGGTTTGCCTTCTTCCCAACGAAGGTACCAGCGGCCCGCATCAGGTGGGAACTTCAGCTTCCGTCCCTTATATATGATCAACTCGCTGCTAATCGCACCCTTGGGTGTTGTGTCGGGAGCGCAGAAAACAGCCTTCCCGTCGATCTTTAACGAGCGCACCACGCGCACACGTCTGTTCGCCATCGCAATGATCTCCTTGGCCCTGAACCACTTGAGCCGAGGAATCTTGCCTTAGTTTAGGTGGGAAGACACGTCAAACTTCCGTTAAAGGAGTTTGTGGCATTACGGAAGTTACACGTTTGCAGTGGGCTACAAAAGAATGGCTCCTCAGGTAGGACTCGAATCCGCATGAAAACGGCACTCCTAAAACGAGGTCTCGAATTTCGGGTGACCGCGAGCTAACTTCCCCGAAGCTGACTTCTGGCTCGGAACAATCTCCGCTTAGCCGTTATCCGTGATCCATCACGGAGTTGCATCCCCTTCGAGATGCGCAGACGTAGACTCAATGCGACAATCCGATGCGACGCAAAAGATCCTGAAAACGCGGGTCTGGACGCAGTAGGTCTAAGGCGGGCTCAATTTTCTGGTACACAAGAGGACCACAGCGCTCCTGAAAAGCCCTTTCCATCCACTCGAACGCTGCATCTGTTTCTCCGAGGCCCAGATACATCCAAGCCATGTCAAATGGCGAAACCCCGCTTGGTCGCGAACTTAGCTTCTGTAATTGGCTCCGAATCTTGCGAGCCCGCTTCGTCCTGCCCGCCATTGCGTAAGCATGGCCTAGCGCGGCCGACCAGAAGGATGCCCCGCCGCTGATGCGGACAGCTTTGCGAAACTCAGAGATGGCTTCTTCAAACATCGACTTCTGCTCGTAGATCAGACCGAGATTGAAATGCGCCTCGACAAAATTGGGTTCTATTGCCAGCGCCCTTCGGTGATGTTCGATGGCCTCATCGTACTTTCTCTGGAAGTGGAGCAGCCGACCTTTTGCGGTCGCGACAATAGGCGATAAAGGGTCTAGATCGCAGGCCCGGTTTATTTCAAACATTGCTTCTCTCATTCGCGACATCGTTGCTAAATACAAAGCATAGCGGTAATGGGATGTCGCTGAATTTGGATTCAGAGCAATGGCGCGCATAAATTCTTTCTCAGCTCCTTTCCAGTCCCAGTCGAATTGAAACTTTACAAAAGCCAACGACATGTGCGCCTCAGCAAGGGTTCCATCCAAGTCGACAGCCTTTTTTGCTGCTACTTTTGCTTTCAGCATGGCTTCACGGGGATTGATGCCACCCAACTGTCTGACTCCCAGCAATGCATATGAATCGGCCAGTCCTGAGTACGCGAGAGCGTATCGAGAATCCTTGGCTATCGCCTCCGAGTAATGTTCGATGCTCTTCTTCAGTCCCTCTTCCGTCCTTAAGTTCCAGCAATAGCGGCCCTTCAAATATGCATCGTAAGCAGTGGCGCGAATGCGGCGCGCAGCGCTCTTGGAGCGAGAAGTCAACCTAACGCTGATCTCGCGGGCAATTGCCTTAGCCAGGTCTTTTTGCAATGCGAGAACATCACGTAGATCACGTTCGTAGCTGGTGGCCCAGAGGTGACGGTCTTTGGGTGCGTGCAGGAGTTGCACCGTGAGGCGCACACGTTTCCCGACTCGGAAAATGGTGCCTTCAACTATCGCGTCCACATTGAGCTCCTCGCCAATCTGCGGCAGAGGCCTTTTGACTCCCTTGTAGCGCATGATCGAAGTTCGCGAAATTACGCGTAATGGAACAATCTGAGACAGCTCCGTAATCAGTGCTTCGGTCATTCCGTCGGCGAAATACTCCTGGTCTGGCTCGCGGGAAAGATTCTCAAGCGGCAGAACGGCTACAGAATGAACTGCAGACCGGCTGGCCCTTCCGAGCTTGGACATCGACCGTCCCGGAGCCTTCCCGACCGGTTCGACGACGGCTATGAAGCGGTAGCCGTGACGAGGAGCAGTCTCGATGTAGTTATGTCCATTGGAGCCCTCTCCGAGTAGCTTTCTAAGGACCGATATGTTATGGGCAAGGTTGCCGTCCTCAACAATCGTGTCTTTCCATACACTGCGCATTAAGACTTCTCTCTCGACGAGATGGCCTGCGTTCCGGACCAGAACCAGGAGAGTTTCAAACAGTTTCGGCGTAAGGCGAACCGGCTTGCCATGCCGCAGTAGTAAGTGCTCGGCAGCATCTATTTGATACGGCCCAAAACGCAAACAATCTGTCTGCAGGCGCTTCATGATTCGCTGACCAAAATACAGAAATATTTCAGAAATCTCTAAAGACTCCAGTTCGGGCTTCCACTACGCTATAGGCGCAATTCAAAGGGTCCTGTCGCGGGTCCCAAGTTGACAGGATTCTAGCCCCGGGGGTCCATCACTAACAATGTGCGGAGCATACCGAAAGGAGTGGGCGACGGAGTCAAAGGCAAAAACAATGTCTGACCTTCGAATTGTTCGCATCGGGGGTGACGAGGGAGTGTTATCGGCCCAATCGGTCGAGGGTCTGAGACAGCGGTTGCATGGAACACTGCTAGGTGCAGCCGATGCGGGCTACGACATCGCCAGACGTGTGTGGAACGGCATGGTCGATAAGCGGCCAGCTCTCATTGCGCAGTGTGCGGACCCCACGGATGTGGTCGCGTGCGTGCATTTCGCGCGTGAACACCGGTTGCTTCTTTCCGTACGAGGTGGCGGCCACAACTATGCTGGAAAAGCGGTCTGCGACGCCGGACTGGTAGTCGATCTATCGCCGATGAAAGGAATCCGTGTCGACGCCGAGCGCAGCACGGTCCGGGCCCAAGCGGGGCTGAGACTGGGCGAGTTCGACCGAGAGACGCAGAAGTTCGGGCTGGCAACTACCCTCGGAGTGAACACCGATACGGGAATTTCGGGACTGACCTTAGGTGGAGGCTATGGGTGGCTAGCAGGCAAGTACGGCTTGGCGTGCGACAACCTTATCTCTGCTGAAGTGATTAGTGCCGACGGGCACACGATTCGCTGCAATGAAGAGGAGCATGAAGATCTGTTCTGGGGATTACGGGGTGCGGGAGCGAATTTCGGAATCGTCACGGAACTTGAATACCGTTTGCATCCAGTAAGCCAAGTGTTGGGCGGCATGATCCTGTACCCTCTGGCTGAGGAGATTCTGCGTTTCTTCGATGAATTCTCAAATAACGCGTGTGACGAGTTGACGACGGTGGGCGTGGTATTGACCGGTCCAAACGGAAGCCCTGCATTTGGGATAGTCGTTTGCTACTGCGGATCGGTCGATGACGGAGAAAAAGCGCTAAGGCCACTGCGAAGTTTTGCTGCGCCGCTTGCCGACTTCATTGCACAGAGGCCGTACGTGGAAATGCAGACCATCTTCGATCAGGCGTGGCCTCCGGGGCGACACTACTACAACAAAGCGCATAACATCCGCAGGCTCGGCGACGGAGCGATCCAGACTGTTTTGCGATATTCCGCTGTGCTTCCCACCACTCTCACCAATATCGCTTTCCAACAATTGCATGGTGCTGCGAGCCGGGTCAAAGCTAGTGAAACAGCTTTCCCGCATCGCTACGATCATTTTGACTTACTGGTTCATCCTGCGACGGACAATCCTGCCGATTCACCGAAGATGATTACCTGGGCGCAGCAATGTTGGGAGGCGCTACACCCTTTCGCGGAGCGGGCAGTTTACGTAAACGCCCTCGAGGATGCGGAGGAAGGTGAACGCCGGGTGCGCGAGGCTTACGGAACGAACTATGACCGATTGGCAGCGTTGAAGAAGAAGTACGACCCGACAAATTTTTTCCGACTGAATTCAAACATCAAGCCGGTGAGTGGTAACGCCTGAACTGTGCTCTGTCGAAAGTTTTTCTTAGATTTGCCTTTGGTTGGGCATCGGGTGTGGGTTGGAAGATTTGCGGTGAATCGGAAATCGTAGGGAGCATAAGATGGCTAAGACAGTGGCGGGGATATTCTTAGGCCTGTTGATTGGAGTAGGGTGCAGGTGGTTTGATGTCCCGGTACCAAGCCCACCCAAACTTCTTGGGGCGTTGCTTGTCGTCGCGATGACGGTTGGATACATGGCAACCGATAGACTCCTTACCTCCAAGCTCGCGGTTGGAGGGATAGCGGGCCGACTACAGAGTGACGGCAAGACGGCTGCGAGCGACTCTCAGAGTCGGCCTTGAGACCCGGACAGATGCCGACGGACGGCCCAGAAACGGGCTTAGAGGAGATCAATCGCGATCTCCTCGAAGCTGACTTCGGGACAACTCAGCTTCCAAATAGGCCGTCACTCGCGGAAAATCGGCGGACAAAGAATTATTCCTCCGCATTTCGCTGACGCAGCCGGGCAACGGTCTTGGTGTCAGAGCCAGGAAACCGTAGCGCATACCCAAGCGGAGTGCATTCCACCACCTCGTCGAGTCGTTCGTAATGGCCCGGAAGTTTAACGCGAACCGTAAGATCTGCGCCGCGTTCAAGGAGCAATTGTGCGACTTTAAAACCCCA